>ENA-OUOY01001896-OUOY01001896.1-human-gut-metagenome-genome-assembly--contig:-NODE-1896-length-11381-cov-3.061187_pt1 | contig 11381 bp, 8 predicted proteins | sample MGYA00237937_ERZ548767 | MGnify/ENA primary metagenome ERZ548767 (study PRJEB26490, sample SAMN05356887) | human gut metagenome | biome: terrestrial biome; feature: human-associated habitat; material... | reverse complement strand
CCATGACATAACACATGGTTCCTGCACATAATCTCAGTTTGATTTTGTCCATAGGATTCAAATTTAAAATTTCTTTCCTGTTAATGTGTAGTCTTTGATGTGTGTCATTTTGAGGGGTCAAAGATAGGTAATTTCTACATCTTTCAGGAATTTCGTTTCTAATAAATATTTAATTTTTTTTACCACATTACGCCGGATTTCCAGTTCTACGGGTAGGTTGGGATCCTGATGTGCCACATTGATCCGGGTACCGACGATAAAGGTGATTTTATCACTGTTTTGTATCAGATTAACCAGGTCGTTGGCCGGACCCTGTGATTTTTCGGGGATCCCTTGGGTTAAAAGCCGCTCCACCTTACTTAAGGTCAGAATCCCTTCCGTGATCAGGTCGATTCCTTCCATATAGGAGAGTGGGGGGAGCTCTTTATCGGTGATATCCATACTGACCTGCAGGGGGAGTTGAAGTTCCCTTGAAATAATCGTGGCTGTCGTTCCTCCGCAGAGTACTTTTTTACCTTTGAAATCCCTGACTTTTTCTGCCAGATACCGGTCTTTTTTTTCATCGTAAGGCGGGCCCGTACAGATGAGCAGATTGCGCGGCGTTCGCCGGTAAATGACACAACAACTGGTGTCGTCCAGCAAACGATAGTTATCGTTGCGTTCGGCCCTTAAAACGATCTTGCGGGCTAATTCTTTCGCCGATATACCGGGGTACTGGCTTAAGGTTTCTGCAATGTAGATACCGACTCCTTCGTCCCAACCGAAAGGCATATTACTGCTACCCATTCCCGATTGGCTGACTCCGTCGGAAAAACAAATCAGGCGGTCTTCTTTTTCCAGCTTGAACTCCGATATCCACAGAAAGGTATTTTCCAGATCTTCCCGTTCGATCGGGATCTTTTTTTTCCGGATTTCCACTGCCTGTCCGCGACGAAACAGATAGACCGCCGGGCTTTCGTATTCCACGATCCGGGTATTCCCGAAACAATCGATGTCGAAGATACAAAAGGTGGAATAACTGATTTTACGGACCATATCCTTAGGCAGGGTATGGATAATCGAGAGAGCGGTTTGGAGGATACTTTCGTTCATGGCTGTGTAATTCATGGCCATAGTAGCGGTCATCGTCGATAAAACACTGGCTTTGATACCACTCCCTAAACCGTCCGATAATACACTGATGATCCGGTCTTCCTCTTTTAACTTCTGGGACATGTAACTGTCTCCACAGACGATATTGCCTGCTTTATTTTTTTGGAAACAGTCTACTTCTATAAATATATCCGATTCTTTCATCCTTCCTTTTTTCTTATAAACTCGTTCCCCCATCTTTTTCCCCTCCAACCTTTTTTCTCCCTCCCCTCTTGCTTCTGGCCTTTAGCTTTTTACCTTTTCCCCCGCCTCCATAATCGACCGTAGGGTAGCATCGGTAAAAGCTGCATTTTCACCTAGCAGGCAAGCCACTTCCTGTACTGTAGCCATATATTTGCGTACCACTTCCTGGGTTTTTTCCAGCATCCATTCTTTACGGACATAAGGTTCCCGAAGATCCTGTAAGATTCCGAATACCAGGCGGTGGGGGTGGATATTATAAATAGAGAGCAGCCAGATTTTATCGCCTTCCCGGATTTGCCGTTCCGTGATCTCTTTACCTGTGTTCAATACTGTGCGGAAGAGGTCGGTGAAGCTACAGATTTTGTCCAATTCGACGCCTTGTAATCCGGGCGAAGCTTCGTAGACCATGACGACATCCTCTCCCAGCAGGTTGGCACAACAGCTGTTCATATCGGAGATTTTCAGATCATTATCGACCAGTAATACGCCTGCCGGTATTTTTTGTAACAAGACGGTCGCTTTGTCGTGGGCCACCCGTCGCATATAGGATACGCACATGTTTTCTTCTGCCCGGCCTTCGACCAGGGCTACTGCAAAATCACGGCAGGAGTCATAAGCACACCCGCTACAGTTGAGCTCGTCTTCAGGACTGTTTTTACCGACAGCAGATAAGGCTTGCTTGATCTCTTCTTCTGTATGCCGGGCCGTCGAACAGTCGTAAGCCTTGAATGTCGTGGTCAGATCGATATGCCCGAGATCGGGAACGGTACTTTCGGGGTGTGCGGCCCGGTGTTGCTGAATATTGTATCTTTTGATGGCCAGAGAAGTCTGGCTGAGTTTGGCCGGACCATTGATGCAGCCTCCTTTACAGGCCAGCAGTTCCAGAAAAATCGTATCTTTTTCCCGGCGCGTATCCAGGTTCTTGATGACATCTTTGATATTACTCAAATCGGAGAAAGCCATTTTTACAATCTTTTTGCTTTCACCGTCGATACCCGGAAGCATGCCTCCTTCGACAGGGTACAGAGAACCGATTCCGGCCTGCCAGGGGATAAAGTGATCCTCTGCAGCCGGAGCTAATTGTTCGGGATGAATATTTTCTTTTTCAAACCAGTTTTTCAGGTCTTTAAAAGTGATAGCCACTTCCACCAGGTCTTTAAAATGATCCGCTTCCAGTTTCTTACAGATACATGGGCCTGCAAAGATGACTTTTAAATCGTTTCCGTAATAGTCTTTTAAAATTCTGGCATGAGCTAACATAGGAGAGAGCATCGGCGTGATGGCCGGAGTATGCTCGGCGGAGTATTTCCGGATGTATTCGACCACTACCGGACAGGCGGAAGAGATATACACTCCCGGTTGCGATTGTTGTAGATAATCCGATACCCGTGAAGAGACCAATTCTGCACCGATCGCAGTCTCGGATACTCCTGAAAAACCAAGTTTGCGGATGGCTGCGATAAGTTGTCCGATGGATAAATCTTCGAATTCACAGGCCCAGGAGGGGGCGAGGGATAAGATTACCCGGGGATAATTCTGCAAGATAAGACGGGTACGGCTGACCCCGTCCCGGATCTTTTTTGCACCGGTAGGGCAAACTTGGGTACAGTGGCCACAGTAGATACATCGTTCTTCTATGATGTAGGCCTTATTGTCTTCGATCTGAATCGCTTTTACCGGACATTCACGGACACATTTATAACAGTCCTGACAATTTTCCGGTTCGGTATAGATCGGTTTTAAATCCATAGATCTGTTCATAGTTGCTGGGTAAACTGTGTTATGGGTGAGGTTGCCTTTCGCCTGTTATTATTTTATCGGAAATTCTTCCTGAAGTATTTTGTATAAACCCGAGAGATTGACCTCTTTGTAGACTTTCTCGTCGATTCGGAGGATCGGGCCGCTACTGCATAATTCTTCGCACAGATGACCGGAGAATGAAATCTCGGCTTCCAGGTGATTTTCTGCTATGTATTTCTTGATTACTTCGAGATGGACATTGTTTCCCCGGGAATAACACGAACTGCCCAAACATATTTTAATTTGACGCATAGGACATTTTTAGGCAAATATAGTGAAAGGCGAGAGCAAAAACAACAAACTGGTTTGATTGATTTTGCCAAGCCGCATCCTATATTATACCAATAAAGTACAAAAAAAACGCCTTTTGCAAGGCGTTTTCTTATGAGAGTGAGAACTGTTTATTTCTTCACGACAGTCGTTTCTTTTTTACCGAATCTCTTTCTGAATTCGTAAGCTAACGGTGTGGCCACGAACAGAGAAGAATAGGTTCCTACGATGATACCGATCAACAGAGCGAATACGAAACCTTTGATAGAAGTACCACCGAAGATGAAGATCGCTAACAATACCACTAAGGTCGACAAAGAAGTACTGAACGTACGGCGTAATGTAGAGTTCAATGCAGCGTCGGTTACTTCCAGATCGTCGCGTTTCGGGTACAGATGATGGTATTCACGGATACGGTCGAATACAACCACCGTGTCGTTGATCGAATAACCCACTACGGTCAGGATGGCTGCAATAAAGGCCTGGTCGATCTCCAGAGAGAAAGGCAGGAATCCGGCCAACAGGGAGAACAAACCTAATACGACAATGGTATTGTGAGCCAATCCGAGGACGGCACCGGCACCATATTGCCATTTGCTGAACCGTACCATAATGTAAACGAAGATCACTAATAAGGCAAAGATTACCGACCAGATTGCAGCCCGGGTGACATCTTCCGCCACTGCCGGTCCCACTTTCTGCGACATTTGACGATAGTCGCTCAGGAATACTTCTTTGCTGGTACCGTCGGGTAAGTAGCTTTTCAACCCTTCATACAATAAGGCCTCTACTTCGTCGTCAGCTTCCGTTCCTTCATCTTCGATTTTATACTTGGTGGTTATTCTGACCTGATTGTCTCCGCCGAAAGTTTTTACTTCAGGAGCACTTCCATACACTGCAGCCAGACTTTCTGCTACTTTTTCCACTTCTACCGGCTGGTCGAAAGCAACCGTATAAGTTCTACCTCCGACGAAGTCGATGCCTTTATCGAATCCGCGGGTGAACATAGATACCAGACAAACAACGGTGATAATACCGGATACCGTATAACCCACTTTCCGTCTTTCGAGGAATGGGAAGTGTACGTCCCGCAACCAGTTGGCTGTAAATGGAGTGGTAAATCTGACGTTATCATTTTTCTTGGATGCATTGTCGAGAATGATCCGGGTAATGAAGATCGCACAGAACAATGAAGTGAAAATACCGATGATCAATGTGGTTGCGAAACCTTTGATCGGGCCTTCTCCAAAATAGTAAAGGATGAAACCCGTCAATAAGGTTGTTACGTTACCGTCGATGATGGCGGAATAAGCTTGTTTGTAACCTTCTTTGATGGCTAATCTCAACCCTTTACCTGCTCTCAATTCTTCCTGGATACGTTCATAGATCAATACGTTGGCATCGACCGACATACCCATTGTCAGGACGATACCGGCAATACCCGGCAGGGTCAATACCGCTCCGATAGAAGCAAGTACACCGAATAAGAAGAATAAGTTGGTAAACAAAGCGATGTCTGCTGCCAGACCTGCTCCTTTGCTATAGAAGAACAACATGTATACCAGTACCAAGCAGAAAGCGATCACGAACGACCACATACCGGATTGGATAGATTCGCTACCTAAGGACGGTCCTACGATCTCATCGGCAATGATACGTGCCGGAGCAGGTAATTTACCGGATTTCAGGATATTGGCTAAGTCCTGGGCTTCTTTTACGTCGAACTGACCGGAAATCTGTGAGCTACCCCCTTTGATTTCATCGTTCACGTTCGGTGAAGAACAAACATAACCATCCAATACGATAGCGATGCTATGGCCTACATTTTCTTTGGTCAGCCGAGCCCAGACTTTAGCTCCTTCTCCATTCATATTCATGGATACCACAGGGCGTCCACTGTTGTGTTCGTATTCCTGACGGGCATCGACGACAGCACCTCCATCCAGGGGAGCTTTGCCGTCACGGGTCGTGATTTTGATCGCATGTAAAGCAATAACCTCCCCATTGGGTTTCATTTCCCACAGCAGGCGGGCATTACGGGGAAGAGTCGCTTTTACTTGTGGCATAGCCAGGATTTCATTTACCGCTGCCGTATCTTTTACATGAGAATAACCTATTAAAGAACCTGTCGGGATGATCTGGCCGCTTTGACGGTCGATATTAGGTGTCAGAACGGAGAAAAGAGGATTCGCTTTTTTGAAAGCAGCTTCATCGGCCAGCAGATTATTGGTAGAATCTTGTGCTGCGGCCTGAGAGATCAGGCTATTGGCAGTTGTATCCGCTTTGGTTGTTTCCGGTTGTTCTGCCGTTGCATTGGCTGCATTTTCAGTAGTCAGTATCTCTTCAGCTTCAACGATAGTACGGGCTTTTTCATTGGCTGCTTGCAAATAAGGAAAGAAATCTCCGTTATCGAAGGTTTCATAGAACTCTAACGCTGCTGTTCCTTGCAACAATTTTCTTACCCGTTGAGCATCTTTGATACCCGGAAGTTCGATCACGATACGACCGGAGATATCTGCTTTACGGATATTAGGCTGTGCTACACCGAAACGGTCGATACGTGTACGCAGAATATGGAATGTATTGTCGATGGCTCCTTCGGCTTCCTGACGGATAACGTCTAAAACTTCCTTGTTACTGGCTCCGATTTTGATTTTATCTTTCAGTTCTACGGTTCCGAAAATATTCGGAGAGGCCAGCTGTGCATTCGGGGCAATTCTCTCGAATGCTTCGCCGAACAGGGTTACAAAGTCTTTCGGGCTGGATGTACGCATCTTCACCGCTTCTTGTAAAGCCTGATTGAAAGCTTCATCCTGACTGTAGTTGGCCAGACTGCGGACCACGTCGACCACGTCTACTTCCATGGTTACGTTCATACCTCCACGCAGGTCAAGACCCAGATTTAATTCCAACTCTTTACACTCTTTGTAAGTGTATTGTGCAATTCCCAGGAAATTGTAAACTTCCTTGTTTGCAATAGAATCCAGATAAACTTTTTCCTTTACGGGATCTCCCTGCGCATATTCCCTCGCAACTTTTTCCACCCGATTGGTTTTCCAGGTAAAAGATAACTGGTAAAGACTCACTAACGCTAATGCAATAGCAAGTAATGTGATCGCTCCTTTATTCTGCATTTTACAATAAATTATTATATGACTTAATTTTTGCTAATTCTTTAAGCACGATTAATACGCAAAAGTATAATATTTTTTCTAAAAAAACAGATAATTCTGATTTTTAGATGGTAGATTATTAAAAATACATGGTAAATTCCTTTTTCCGGTAATCGATAGCCACCTGATACCTGACACAAAAGTCACACCCCAATAATCCGATAATTTTCCGGTTGAGATGTTTGTCGTACATTTCGTTTACATATTCCAAATCGATAGCAGCCAACGGCATCTCTTTGATCGTACGTTTCCCGATTTTAAATTTAGCTGCTTTTACTAAATGTACGTCGTGGATCTGACCGGTGACGCTACCCGATGTCATCTGAACGTCTGCTTCTTCGGGCAGGTCTTCCGGGAACACCTGTCTGTCGACGACGGTGACCGATGCGCCGGTATCGATAATCATATCTCCTTGTATACCATTGATTTCTACCGGTACGATCAGGTGGTAGCTGTTGTCTTCCAAACCGACTATTTCAACGGCTACTGTCTGAATCCGGCTATTGATATAAGGATGATATGGAGTCGTAAAATGGCAAGCCTTTTTATTTTTTTTCCTCTTCATTTCCCTCTTGCTTGATAGTTGAGGCGCAAAAATAAGAAACCGCCCCGAAAATCAGGACGGTTTCTTTATTTTTAACCTTTAGGCTGTTTTTAGAACATTTTCATGTCGTCCAGTACGGCCATCACCGATGTAACAGCTTTTGCAGAAGTTGCTAACAGTTCCTTTTCCTGATCGTCGAGTTTTACTTCGATGATCTTTTCGATACCGTTTTTACCCAATACAACCGGAACGCCCAGATAGATGTCTTTCATACCATATTCGCCGTTCAGCATAGCGCAAACCGGGAATACCCGTTTCTGATCGCGGATGATCGCTTCGACCATTTGAGCTGCAGCTGCACCCGGAGCATACCAGGCAGAAGTTCCCATCAGTTTAACTAATTCGCCGCCACCGACTTTGGTACGTTCGATGATTGCCTGCAATTTATCGGCGTCGATCAATTCGGTTACAGGAATACCACCTACAGAAGTGTAACGTGGCAGCGGAACCATTGTATCTCCATGTCCACCTAATAACAGTGCCTGAATATCTTTCGGAGATACGTTCAGTGCTTCGGCTAAGAAAGCACGGTAACGGGCAGTATCCAATACACCGGCCATACCGAATACTTTAGATGAATCGACTTTAGCAGCTAAGAAAGCACAATAACACATCACATCCAAGGGGTTGGATACAATGATGATCTTAGCATTCGGAGAATGTTTGATTACATTTTCAGTAACAGATTTTACAATTCCGGCATTGGTTGAAATCAAATCGTCACGGCTCATGCCCGGTTTACGGGGAAGACCGGAAGTGATCACCACTACTTCAGAATTATCAGTCGCTGCATAATCATTGGTTACACCTTTAATACGGGTGTCATACAAATTGATCGGGGCAGTCTGCCACATATCCAGCGATTTCCCTTCGGAAACACCTTCCTTGATATCCAAAAGAACCACTTCGTTTACGATGTCTTTTTCTGCAATGCAGTTTGCGCACGTTGCACCAACGTTACCTGCTCCAACAACTGTTACTTTCATTTCGTAATAATTTTATTGTTATACTTAATCATATATTAGCTTTTTCGGAGTTTTTATTCCGACGTCAAATTTACTCCTTTTTTGATCTAAAGCAAAATATTAGAGAAAAAATTCTTTAATTTTGAGGATAATTTAATTAGGTATACAATAAAATATCCCGCTAACCTTTTCCCTGTAATTTAAAGTTAGGGGTTAAGTTTTGGATACAATGTAGAGTTGCCGGGTTTGGCTGTGATTTTGAATTGAAGTTCCTGGCATTTATTATTATCTTTGCCCCTCAATTACACAAAACAATAAATATTCAACGAATGCCAACCATTTCTCAACGCGGTATAGATATGCCCGCATCTCCTATCCGGAAATTGGTCCCACTGGCTAATCGAGCCAAAGCCAAGGGAACCGTCGTTTACCACCTCAATATCGGTCAGCCGGATTTGGCGACCCCGGAAGTGGCATTACGAGCGGCGCACCATCTGGACCGGGAAGTGCTGGAATACTCTCCCAGTGAAGGCATTCTGAGTTTTAGGAAAAAACTGGTAGAATACTACCACAAATTCAATATAGATGTCTGTACGGACGATATCATCATCACTACCGGAGGATCGGAAGCTGTATTTTTTTCATTTATGGCCTGTCTCGATCCGGGAGATGAGATCATCGTACCCGAACCGGCTTATGCCAATTACATGGCTTTCGCGATTTCCAGCGGAGCAGTGATCAAGACGATTTCTTCTACTATAGACGAGGGCTTCGCTCTCCCTTCGGTAGAAAAATTCGAAGCTTTGATCACGCCGCGTACCAAAGCAATCCTGATTTGTAATCCCAACAATCCGACCGGCTATCTGTATACCCGAAAAGAAATGAACCAGATCCGGGATTTAGTCAGGAAATACGACCTGTTCCTGTTTTCCGACGAAGTATACCGGGAATTTTGTTACACCGGTGCACCCTATATCTCGGCTTTTCACCTCGAAGGTATCGAAAACAACGTCATTCTGGTCGATTCTGTCTCCAAACGCTACAGTGAATGCGGTATCCGGATCGGGGCTCTGATTACTAAAAACAAACAAGTCCGGGAGAATGTGATGAAATGGTGTCAGGCTCGCTTAAGTCCTCCTTTGATAGGACAGATCATGGCCGAAGCTTCACTGGATACTCCCGAAGAATATATGCGCGACGTGTATGATGAATATGTCGAACGCCGGAAATTCCTGATCGACGGGCTTAACCGGATCCCTGGCTGTTATTCTCCTATACCTATGGGAGCGTTTTATACAGTGGCCCGTCTTCCGATAGACGATGCCGATAAGTTCTGTGCCTGGTGTCTGGAAGAATTCGATTACGAGGGTCAGACCATCTTTATGGCTCCGGCTTCGGGGTTTTATACTACTCCGGGATTAGGTAAAAACGAAGTCCGCCTGGCTTATGTCTTAAAGAAAGAAGACTTGGCAAAGGCTTTGGTGGTTTTGGAAAAAGCACTGGAAACTTATAATAAAAAAGGTAAAAAGTAAAAGGCTATAAGCTAAAGGCTAAAAGCGGAAGAGGAAGGGGGAGAGGATCGAAGGGAGAAAAGAAAAGGGAAAAGAGGAAAAAAGGAAGTAGGGGGAAGACATATTATAGTAGATAGATCGATGAAGACAACCGACCTGACACAGGGCAGTATTTTTAAAAGCTTGTGGATCATGGCTGTGCCCTTGATCTCGGCCTCTTTTATCCAAATGGCTTATAGCATGACAGATATGTTGTGGCTCGGTCATTTGGGAAGTGATGCTGTCGCTGCAGCCGGAGCTGCCGGTTTTTTTACCTGGCTTTGCAACGCTTTGTCCTTTATGACTAAAATCGGGGCTGAGATTACGGTTTCCCAATCTGTCGGTTCGAAAGATTATCGCCGGGCAGCTCATTATGCCAGTCAGGCCATTACCTTATCGACTACAATCGGATTTATCTATGCCTGTATCATCATCCTGGCAGCCCCTTTACTGATGGGCTTGTTCCGTTTTGAAACCTCTATTTCGACCCAGGCGATCGATTATATGCGTCTGGTCGCTCCCGGGTTATTTTTCCAATTCAATAACAATACGTTCAGCGGTCTTTACAATGGTCAGGGAGATAGCCGGACTCCTTTCCGTACTTCTGCCGTAGGACTTATCGTCAATATTATCCTCGATCCCTTGCTGATTTACGGCATCGGTCCCTTTCCGGCCTGGGGTACCGCAGGGGCTGCCGTTGCCACTGCATTAGCACAATTAGTGGTTTACGGCATCTTTGCACGCCGGATCTTCAGTGACCGGTTTCCGTTAGGGCGTATGCACCTGCTCAACCGATTGAAACAAGATTATGCACGACGTATCATTTTATTGGGTTTGCCGGTCAGTATACAAAATGCCCTCTTTTCCATGTTTTCCTTGACCTTGGCTACCCTAGCCGCACGTTGGGGAGCAGTAGGGGTCGCTGCTCAAAGTATCGGAGCACAGATCGAAGCCATCTCCTGGATGACTGCTGCCGGTTTTTCTACCGCCTTGGCTGCCTTTACCGGACAGAATTACGGCGCCGGGAATTATGAACGTATCCGTAAAGGTTATCGCCTGACATTAGGAATAGCCGGGAGTATCGGTTTGGGAGCCGGAATTCTCTTCTTTGTATTAAACCACGAGATCTTCGGGCTTTTTGTAAACGAACCGGAAGCCATCGAAGCCGGCGGTAATTACCTGAAGATTTTGGCTTTATCACAACTTTTCATGGTAACCGAATCCGTTACTGCCGGAGCATTCAATGGTACCGGACATACGACTCCTCCGGCACTGACCGGGATTATTTTCACCGGAGCACGTATTCCGATGGCCTATTTTCTGACCTCCATCCCCCAATTAGGGTTGACGGGAATTTGGTGGAGTATCACGATTTCGAGTATTTTGAAAGGCTCTGTTCTTCCACTTTGGTTTCTGCATTTTCAACGCAAGCTAAAATAATTTCAGATTATTGTCTTTCAAATTAGTTCCTTCCAGGAAAAATCCATATGTTTGTCCAGGAAGAAAATTTATGTGTGTGCAACAAGCAGAAAGTTGGTGATATGTCTTGTAACGAACACATAAATTGCTCTGATTGCCCTTCTTATGGAGGGGATATGTTTTATTATTTCCGTTGATTCCGTTCCTAAAACACAAATTTCATACATTTTATTTCTTTTTAAATCAACAATCTGACAATTTGTTT
>ENA-OUOY01001895-OUOY01001895.1-human-gut-metagenome-genome-assembly--contig:-NODE-1895-length-11383-cov-2.732433_pt1 | contig 11383 bp, 9 predicted proteins | sample MGYA00237937_ERZ548767 | MGnify/ENA primary metagenome ERZ548767 (study PRJEB26490, sample SAMN05356887) | human gut metagenome | biome: terrestrial biome; feature: human-associated habitat; material... | reverse complement strand
GCAACAAGTCGTGTCCGTCAAGGCTCCTGCCGGGATAGAGCTTTTTGAGCCTCGGCGCATCGAAACCTGTAAGAAGCATCTGGTTGACAATCAGCACATCTACTGACATCTGCTTCTTGAACCCTTCGATATAGGCCTTTCTCTCAAGTTTGTCGCCTTCGTCGTGCAGTATAAGAGAAGCACTGAGAGGCTTCTTGGGAGAACCATATGAAATCATCGGGTCTTCGAGCATCATCAGTTTTTCTTCCTGCTTCTTCTCGACATACAGAGACCGTGATAATCTCTCCTGCCACAGACGATACATTTCTCTTGCCTGTGGGTTTGTCCTGCAAACTATCATCGCTCCGATGCTTTCATCATCCTGTTCCTCTCGAAAACGGCGGAAGTCGGTGATTATGTAGTCAAGAAGAGCATTAAGATAACTATCGTGCTCAAGAATCTTGTTCTTGTCAATGTCGCTCTTCTTGATTTCCACACCTCCGGCCAACTTATCCAATATGCTTTTTATCTTTTCCTTATAGACCGTTTCTATAGGCTCGCGCATCAACTTCAGGGTATATCCGTCAGAGATTGATTTGTCGTAGTAATATGTGTCAATGTAACTACCGAAAACGCGCCAAGACTCTCTTTCTTCCTTAAGAAGAGGCGTTCCTGTTAGAGCTATCTTTACGGCATCCTTATCAGCTTCAAGCAGGTTTGCAAGGAAACTCCCCTCAGGATTGTAGCCCCTATGCGCTTCGTCTATAAAGAACACCCTTTGAAGAGATGTGCTGTAACTGTTGTCCAACTGGATCTTCTCAGAGTCTTCCTTGAATTTCTGTATGTTGACGACCATTATCTCAGGCTTGCCCACGCTGTTCTCCACAGGGTCGATACTTCTGAAATCTTTCATCAGTTCATTCCTGCTGTTCGCAGTTCTTACAATCAGTCCTCTAGATGCAAACTCATCGCTTGCCTGTTCCATAAGAGCGATGCGATCAACGATGAAATAGAATTTCACGGCAGTCTGCCTCTGAGCATAAAAATCCGTAAGGCTTCGCACGGAATAGTATGCGAGTGCGGTCTTACCACTCCCTTGAGTATGCCAGATGATACCGCTTTTGACTCCAGCGGCTAATTTTCTCCTGATGGCCAAAGATGCGAACAGTTGCTGATAACGCATCACGTGCTTTTCCAAAGAAACCTTCTTGCTGCCGTCGTCTTCTTCCGTCGTCTTGTTCACGTAGGCAAAACCATATCGGAGGAGAAACAGGAAACGCTCCTTGCTCAACATCGATGTCAGAATTCTGTTGGTAGGAGTAGATGGTTCTTTATTAGTCTGATAGTCAGGAAGATTTTTAATAACTACGCAGTTGCGATGCTTGAGAACCCTTTTCTCAAGTTCCTCTGAGACCTCTTCATAAGGATAAGAAGAGACAAAGTTTTTGTCTGCCTCGCGAAAGACATTGAAGAACGCCTTATTCTCTGAGATGCAGCAATAAAAAGCCCCTTGAATCGGAACACGGTTGTCGTTATCATATTCTTGATTATTGGAGAAAATCATCAACTGCGTGATGTTGATAAAGCGCCTGAATGCCTTGTTGGACATTCTCTTGTTGATTCTGTCTCTTTCAGCGAGAATTCCATCGTGATTATTCGGTTTCTTGACTTCAATGAAGGCAAGCGGAAGCCCATTCACAAAACAAGTTATGTCTGGACGGAAACTGTCGCCGGTGTCAGAATTCTCACAGGTAAATTCCGTGGTAACGTGCCACTCGTTATTGTCAGCATTCTCGAAATCGACAAGTTTAAGACCACTGTTGGCAGAGAGTAGAGTATGGTATAGAACTCTTTGCCCAGATCATCATTCCGAAGCATTCCGACTATCTTGTCAAGCATCTGATGGCTTCCAGTCTCATCCAATTCGGGATTCAATCGCCTGAGTGAGCGAAGAAATATGCCGGTCAGAATGTTTGTGTCAGGATTATAATCTGAAATGTCATCGAGATAGGTATATCCCAGACGACATAAGTGCAATGCCGCCGGCACTTGCACGCGAGTGTTTTCCGTAAAGCTGTTCATTTCCTATCATCAATCTTGCCAATTCACAAATTTAGCAAATTTTACCGACATTGAAGACAATCACTTCTGGTACCTCAAGATAATTATGGAGTATTAACGGAAATGATCGTTGTCATCACATTACTGCGTTTCTGGCGTAACAGATAGATAATAAGTCCATTGTAAATTATTACTTTGTGATAAAGACGGTCATTTGATGTAATAGTCACCGGCCCCTTGCTGGTTGCCAATCTGACAAGTAAACTAGACAAACAATCTTCTTAATCGACAAAATTACCCTAAAAAGCACCTCTTATCCGACAAAATTGCTTATTGTTGTTTATTGGAAAAATTTCAATGAGGTTATTATTGTAACAGCTTCGACTATCCACCCGTTACTAATCACTATAAAACGCAGAACTATCACATATTATGTTATCCGCCATTCCAACACTCCCCTGCTGCTGAACAATTTAATCGACATCTACACTGTGAAAAGATGTTCACCAATAAAACTATCAGCACAACTTAGTCCTACACAGAGGTTTGTAAAGAATATCAGTTAAACCGCCTCAAAAGTGTCAACCAAACTCAGAAAGTGGACTTTTATCATCTTGACGCGGTAATTGCCGTCAGACGGGCTACGGCGATCAGGGCGAAGGTCATGGCTTCCGAGACGGGGAGGGCTAGCCAGATGCCGGGCGTTCCAGCCAGATGGGGCATGAGGATAAAGGACGGCACAAGAAAGACAAGGCCGCGGGCCAATGAATATGTCGTCGCCGGCAGCACTCTCTCGACACTCTGGAAATAGCCGATTATCGTGACATTGACGATGTAGAACACAAATCCGGTCGCCATCAGCGGTATGCCGGCGGAAGCGATGCGGTAGGCGCCAGCGTCGCTGTCAAGGAAGAGCGCGGCGACATATTTCACCCCGAAAGCCAGCGCCAACGACAAGAGGACACCGGCGCCGCTCGCCGTGGCCAAAGCGACCTTGCGGGCCTCCACCACCCTGCCCCTCTTGCCGGCACCATGGTTGTAGCTGATTATCGGCTGTGCGGACTGAGAGATGGCATTGCCTGTCATGAATATGAAAGGCATTATGTAGCAGGCAATTGAAAATGCGGCCACACCATCCTCGCCTAAATATTTCATGAATATGAAGTTGCCTGTGAACATCAGGACCGCTATGCTGCATTCGCCGAGAAATGCCGAAAAACCTAGACGGAACTGGTAGCCGATGTTTCTCGCGAACAGGCAAAGACTCTTTAGCGACCACTTCAGCCTGTACAGCCTCATTGACTTGGACAGGAAAAGAATATAGAAGATCACCATGCCGCCACCGAACCATAAGCCTATGAACGTGGCGAATGCGACGCCCTCCAGACCTTTGTTCAGGACGAATAGGAACACATAGTCGAGTATGATGTTGAGTATGGCTGGAATGGACGAGGTGAGCATCGCATAGGTCGGGGATCCGTCGAGACGGATGATAAGGAGTCCGACTGACTGGAGGAACATGGCGCAGAAGGCCAACGACAGCCATCGTTGATAATCAAGAACATACGGAAGCAGTCTATCCGAAGATCCGAGCAGGCGGGCGGATTGGGTGCTGAAAGCCCCGACAAGTATGGTGATGATCAAGGCCAATGTCACCCCGAAGATCAATGTCTGGGTCATGTTGATTCTCGCGGCCTTGACATTGTCCTGGGACAGGTGAATCGACGACACGACCGAACATCCTATGCCAAGCATCATTCCGATGGCCGTCATCAGGAGCCAGAAAGGCGAGAATATGTTCACTGCCGCCAGCGCGTCGCTTCCTACCCCATGTCCGATGAAAACACCGTCTATGACTGTCATGACGGACATGCACAGCATGCCGAGAAGTGTCGGCATGAGCATCTTGCCGAATAGCTTCGGAATGTTGTCCGAGCCGAAATCTATCGCGTCCCTTCGCATATCTCAGTTCAAAAAAGGATGCGAAGTTACAAATAATGAGGGTATATTCCGCATGTTCCCCAAGCAATATTCCTCAATCTCATCAAGTTTTTCATAACTTTACGCCCTGAATGGTCATAAAGGACTCCCTTCTGGCGGCACAGACCGTGAAAGGAATCCGGATGAAATTAACTAAACAATTGTAAAACAATGAGATTGGTAATCCAGAGAGTGTCGCGCGCAAACGTGGTCGTTGAAGGCAAGACGGTGTCGGAGATCGGAAACGGCCTTCTGGTCCTTGTCGGCGTGGAGAACGGCGACACGGAAGAGGACATGCGCTGGCTTGTGGGCAAGACAGTGGGAATGAGGATATTCGATGATGAGAATGGGGTGATGAACCGGAGCGTCGCCGACATCGGCGGCGAGATTCTGGCCGTGTCGCAATTCACCCTGACGGCCTCGACCAGGAAGGGAAACCGTCCTTCCTACATACGCGCCGCAGGACACGACCTGGCCGTCCCGCTCTATGAGAAGTACTGCGAGGAGGTCTCGGCGGCGCTGGGCAAGCACGTCGGCAAGGGAATATTCGGAGCCGAGATGCAAGTCTCCCTCGTCAACGACGGTCCAGTGACGATTGTCATTGACTCACGGATCAGGGAATAGGCAAAGGCCTTTGCTGACTTCTATGCCATCGCCGACAATCATCAAAGTCACGTACATCATAGCGCGGAGGCCTTGAGCAGTCCGGCGATTCTGGGGATAAGGGTGACATCCGCCGGGAGCCAGTCAACGGAATCAAGCCTGTCGGCAGAGAGCCATTTGGCAGCCTCATGCTCTACCAGGTGGAGGTTTCCGGATTGTATTGAACAGGCGAAGCACTTCATGGAAAGATGAAAATCAGGGTAGTCATATTCAATTGTGTCAATTAGTTCCCTAACTAGAACATCGGTTTCAAGTTCCTCCCGGATCTCACGGCGGAGCGCATCTTCCGGTGTCTCCCCCGGCTCGATCTTACCGCCCGGAAACTCCCAACCGTCCTTAAAGTCCCCATGCCCCCGCTGGGTCACGAACACCTTGCCATCCTTGAATATGACAGCTGCCACAACTTCTATTGTCTTCATCTCCTGATTCATTGCATGAAATTATCGACTACAAAGTTAATCTTGACATCTCATTTCTTCCTCGCAAGCTCAAAGACCTTAGGGGAAAGGTGGCAGTAGCCGCCGGGAGTCTTGTCGAGATAGTCCTGGTGGTACTCTTCGGCCTTGTAGAAGCAACTGAGCGGTTCGATCTCGACCGCCGACGGCCTTCCGGCCTGCCGCTCAAAGGAGCCGATCACCTCCTTGATCTCGCCGAGATCGTTCTCATCCTCGAAATAGACACCTGTGCGGTACCTTGTGCCTTCATCCCCGCCCTGCCGGTTGACGCTGAACGGATCGATGATGTTCATGAATAGTCCGACCAGGCGCTTCAAGGAGACTTTTTCCGGATCATATCTCACGTGGACACATTCGGCATGGCCTGTCTGGTCAGTGTACACCCGCTTGTAGGTCGGATCCGCTTCCCAGCCGTTGGCGAATCCCACCTCGGTGGACACCACGCCGTCAACGAGTTTGAAAAATTTCTGCGCTCCCCAGAAGCAGCCGGCGGCGAACCAGATGTCTCTTTCCTTGCCGTAGAGCAAGGAGGCGATCTGTTCAAGATATTGTTTGTCCACCTCGTCGAAAGTGTCCGGTTCCCGGCTGTCAATGTCAAGTACCGCCACGATCCGGCCACGTTTCCGGCAAGGAACGACAATCTCGCTCCGGCTTTCGCTTGAACAGGCGATGTGGCCCGGAAACCGCTCGACATCAGGTACAATGACCGTGCGTCCCTCGCTCCAGGAAGTGCCGCACACTCCCCTGCCAAGTCTGATCCTCGTGCAGGCGACCGGCCCCTGGAACGGTCCGAGCACCAGTTCCTCCGCCGATGCGACACGGTAGAATCCCGTCCACCAAAAGCCTAACCCACCGTGAAGCAGCGCGGCGATGTTCGACATTCTGGCGATCTCGTCCGTCTCGCCTGAAAGGACAGACTGTATCCGCGGAATCAGCGCGGCATATTCATCAACCTTTGACATATTCCTTATTTTGCAGGCAAAGATAGTAATCATTACACTAACAGGTAAGGAATTGATGAAAATAATGTATTTTTGAGGAAAATATTGACAACATGAAGATAGTCTGGAATATTCTTACAACGATGGCTGCGGTGGCGGCCATCACTTGCTGCGGGCAGAGCGGCTGGAGCGCAGCCGAGAAGGAACTAATCAGTTGCGACGGAGCTACAATGAGGGTGCTGACGGTCTATGATGCCGCCGATTCCCTGGTGCTGAGGAAAGAATGCGGGACAATCAGCGAGAAAGAATTAAAAAGCCATGAATATCAATCCCTTGCTGACAAGATGGTGGCAACCGTGACCTCGCCGGAGGAGGACGGTGTCGGCATCGCCGGACCACAGGTGGGAATATCCCGCCGCATCGTCGCGGTACAGCGTTTCGACAAGGCCGGAGAGCCGTTCGAGGTCTATCCTAACATCAGGATCACCGCCCGCCGGGGCGAAAGGGAACCCGGTCCCGAAGGATGTCTCAGCATTCCGGGAAGGCGCGGCGAAGTGGCCCGTTACCGTGACATCGACATCACCTACACGTCCCTCAGGTCCTTACGCGACACAACCGAAAGCATCCGCGGATTCACCGCCGTCATCTTCCAGCACGAGTGCGACCACCTCGACGGCATCCTCTACACCGACTACCTTGACGGCGGGATTCAGTAATATTCTAAGAATATCCATAGACCATTTTTTTTCGTCAAATTGTCAGTCAGGATGAATTTGCCTGATTTTTGAGGATATCGCTTCTTCGGAAAATTCTTAAAAAGAAAGCGATTATGAAATTTGTCGAATATCCTGAAGAAAAGAAGACGGAGCCTGGAAAGGATCCTGAAGGAAACGTTCAAGGCGGAAGGATGCCGAACGGGAATATGTTCTGGACGATCATACTGATGTTCGCCTTTCTTGTGCTGATCAACACCTTCCTGTTTCCGGGCGGAAAAGGCAACAGCGTCGTGGAGACCGACTATGGCTCATTCATCTCGGACGTGGACAGCGGACGCGTCTACGATGTCGTGATCGACGGAGACAAGGTTATGTACTCCAAGAACGCTCCCCTGTCCTATCAGGAAAGACTGAAAGGTCAGAGAGACACCACCTACATCACCGGAGCGATCTCCGACCCTGATTTCGTGAGCAGGCTCTCCTCCGCGAAAAGTCCCGGCAAAGGCGGCAAGATCCGCTTCGTGAAAAAACTTGACAAGGAAAGGTCTCCCCTCCTGGATTTCATCCTCTGGTGGATTCTTCCCGGCATGTTGATGTACTGGGTGTTCAGTTCCGCCATCAAGAGGATCGGCGGCATGGCTAAAGGCGGCTCCGGGATGGGCAACTTCATGCAGTTCGGACAAAGTGGCGCGAAAGTCTATGCCGAGAATGACATTAAGACACGATTCTCGGATGTCGCAGGACAAGACGAGGCCAAGGACGGTCTGATGGAGGTTGTGGATTTCCTGCACAATCCGGACAAATACAATGAAGTCGGGGCGCATCTGCCAAAAGGCGTGCTGCTGGTCGGGCCTCCAGGCACAGGCAAGACGCTGATAGCCAGAGCTGTGGCTGGCGAGGCCGGGGTACCTTTCTTCTCGATGTCAGGTTCTGAGTTTGTGCAGATGTTCGTCGGGATGGGTGCCGCGAAAGTCAGGGATCTGTTCAGCCAGGCACAGGCCAAGGCTCCGTGCATCGTGTTCATCGACGAGATCGATGCTATCGGCAAGAGCCGTGAGAACAACATCAGCGGCAATGACGAGCGCGAGCAGACTCTCAACCAATTACTTACCGAGATGGACGGCTTCGACGGCAACAAAGGGGTGATCATCCTCGCCGCCACCAACAGGCCAGACAGCCTTGACAAGGCGCTTTTGCGCCCTGGCCGTTTCGACCGCCGCGTACAGATGGAACTGCCTGACCTGCAAGGAAGAAAGGCCATCCTCCAGGTGCACCTGAAAGACATCCGGCACGAGGACATCGACCTTGACCTGATCGGTCGCGCGACCGCAGGATCATCCGGAGCCGAACTCGCCAACATAGTCAACGAGGCCGCCTTGCGCGCCGTGCGTCTTGGCAAGAAGGCCGCGACAACCGAGGATCTTGAGGAAAGCGTCGAGGTGGTGATGGCCGGCGAGCAGAGAAAGAACGCTGTGATCTCGGCTGAGGAAAAGAGGATCATTGCCTATCACGAGATAGGTCATGCGATGGTCGCCGCCGCGCAGAACAATTCCGCTCCGGTCCAGAAGATCACGATCATTCCGAGGACTTCCGGAGCCCTTGGCTACACAATGCAGGTAGATGAAGGCGAGAAGTTTCTCTACAGCAAGGACTATCTGCTGAATCGACTCGCCACCTTGACCGGAGGGCGTGTGGCCGAGGAGGTGATCTGCCACACGTGCACGACCGGTGCCTCGAACGACATAGAGAAGGCCACGCAGATGGCGCGCTCAATGATCACGACCTACGGTATGAGCGACAAGTACGGCATGATGGCTCTTGAGACACAAGGCAACTCCTATCTTGGCGGGTCATCCCGGCTCGCCTGTTCGGACGAGACGGCCGCTGACATCGACACCGAAGTCCGCGAGATGATTGCCGAGGCCAAGAAAAAGGCCACGGAGATCATCGGATCCCACTTGGACAAGATGCACAAGTGCGCCGAGTATCTTCTTGAAAAAGAGACCATCACAGGTGAGGAGTTCATGAAGATCTTCAACTCCTGACGATCTTTGCGCGGTTCCCGGAATAATCAGGTAGCTGGCTCCGGTGGGTTTATTCCTTGATGTACAGACCCTCGCGTGAGAGTTGCTTGTCAAGGTTTGCCACACCAAGAGCGACGATAGCGGTTACCGTGGCCGTATGCTCTTGGTACTCAGGAATATTCTGTTGTAGAGATCACGCTCGGTATGCCAGATCTCATCGTAGCTGAGATCATAGCCCTTGATGTCATCGGTCATGAAGCCTATTGTCGGCACCCCTTCCACTGCAAAAACCGAGGCGTCTGTTCCACCGTACTCTGTAGGACGCTTCCGAGGTTCGCGGAGCTTTATCTCGAGCGGGTAACCTGGACGGATCTGCTTGATCGGAGCGCAGATCTTTACAAAGTCATCGTACATCGCCTGCGGAACGTAGATGCCTACCGGTGGTTCCGAACCGCCGTCGCGGTTGAACATGTTCGAAATCCTGCCCAATCTCTCAGGATGACTCTTGACCCAGGCCTGCGCTCCTTTGGTGCCCAAGGTGTAGGACGGGGTCACGAAATGCAGGTGCATGCTGTTTTCTCCCAGCATGCGACCGAACCAAGGTCCGCGGTTAAAACCGACCGGGAGGGTTCCTGCCTCCTCAAGATCAACATCCAAACCCCAACTCTTGTACTCGCGGACCATCCATTCAGCCGCGTTCTCGAATGCATCCGAACCTAGCACACGACCACCGAATCGGTTGGTCAGGATGTCGATTTGATGCATCACACGGTTGTCCGTCTTTCCAATCTCGATAATTCGCTTCACAACGGCATCCTGAGCCGCAGCAAGAACACCGCTTGCCAAACAGGCGAGAGCCACACAAATCGAAAGAACTTTTCTCATAAAAATTAACCCTTTAAAGATAAGTAAGATGAATATTTATCAGGCACATTCATCCCTTTTATTAATTATGCTATGTAAACTTAATGCTTTTGGGGCATAATTCAAAATATTTGAGTGCTATTGCCATCGACACATCTGGCGATAACCTCTGCCATTCTTTGACCCCAAATGTTCCAGTTGAGCTTTTGCCGGTACAACAGCCTGGAGGTCACGGACATGGCTCTAGTTCTCCGGACTCAAGGCTTTGCTTTATCTTTCGGCCAAAGTCCTCGCCCGAGGAGCCGAATGGAAGCAAATGACCATTCTCTCCCTCGCAGATGTAGTCTGCGACTCCTCCTGTCAGATGGGAAAAGACCGGGAGGCCATTGGCGCTGCTTTCGCAGAACGCGATAGCGGAACACTCGGCGAGAGTCGGGAGAAGCATGCAATGGCAGAGGCGCGTCAGGTCAACAAGCCTTTTATACTCTTCGGGAATATTCTTGTTCAGGAAACCGACATAATCCACAAACGATAGTTTTCGGATTGCAGGATCGAGATTTCTCACCCCGACGATGTGAAGCGTGGACGGGATTCCGTTCTCATTCAGCCAACGGCAGATGTCCACTGCGATCCGGCCTCCCTTGCGCACCCAATCCACTCCTAAAAACAGGAGATCCAGGTGACCGTTGTACCTGAATGTCCTCGGCACTATGTCTTTTTCGTCGATGTTGGCGCCGAATTCTATCACGTGAATCTTCGAAGGATCCTTATGGTAGTCCGCAACCACGGATTCCGCAGCCCAACGGGATGAGACAACAACCTCGCTTGCCAGATCAATCGCATTGCGTTCTATCATATTTCCCTGTCTCACCGTCCGTTTAGACAAATTATGAAAATAATAATCCACCATGATCGCGAATGTGGCGTCTGAAAGATAGATCAGCGGCTTGTCAGTCCTAAGCCTGAATATGCACTCACTCGCCATCGGAGCGAACAGAACATCGCACGAATCGATGATTGTCCTGTCTAAAGTGCCGGAAAGCAACGACGCTCCTATCTTCGTGTGCGACGGTTTTGTCTGTTTACGTGAAAACTTGTTTAGTAAATTGACCGCTTTAGTGTACATCCTTAGCGCTAATGTCTTCTTTGCAGGCACCCAAACCACATTGAAACCGACTGCGCGAAGAGCCTCCGCCATCTTGTACGGAGTCCCGCTCATTGCCTTGCGATCAAACGGATCGGACCACTGGATTAGCCCTAAGTTGATTACTCTGTTTGTTTTATTCATAAGCAATTAAGGTTATAACTTTTTTGTTAGTACGATAAACATTATTGTTTTAATAACTAACTTTCAGTACATCATACTATAACCTACAGGAAACGGCCAGTCAAGCTGTCCTTCGACTCCCGGATCTGGTCCGGGCTGCCGGTGGCGACAATCCGCCCGCCTTCGGAACCACCGCCCGGCCCCATGTCAATGATATAGTCGGCGTTTCGGATGACATCCAGGTCATGCTCGATGACTATGACCGTGGCACCATGGTCAATCAGGCTTTGGAACACCTTCAGAAGCGTCTGGACATCGGACGGATGAAGGCCGATCGTCGGCTCGTCGAAGACGAATACGGAGTCACTCTGTCCCCTGCCCATCTCGCTGGCAAGCTTCAGGCGCTGGGCCTCACCGCCGGATAGGCTCGGGG
>ENA-OUOY01001885-OUOY01001885.1-human-gut-metagenome-genome-assembly--contig:-NODE-1885-length-11424-cov-2.924971_pt1 | contig 11424 bp, 7 predicted proteins | sample MGYA00237937_ERZ548767 | MGnify/ENA primary metagenome ERZ548767 (study PRJEB26490, sample SAMN05356887) | human gut metagenome | biome: terrestrial biome; feature: human-associated habitat; material... | reverse complement strand
CCACAAAGGGAGCCAGATGGGTCAGGCTGATGCTCTGGCCGCCGTACTGGTTGGATGCCACCTGCGCAATGATCTGGGTGGCAATGTTGCAGGCCGTGGAGAAAGAATGCGGTTTTTCGATGAGGGTACCAGAAATAACCGTGCCGTTCTGCAGCATGTCGTCCAGGTTGACCAGGTCGCAGTTGTGCATATGTTGGGCGTAATAGTCAGCATCATGGAAATGAATGATGCCATCCTCATGTGCCTTTACAATCTCGGCAGGCAGCAGCATACGCATGGTCAGGTCCTTGCTGACCTCGCCGGCCATATAATCGCGCTGAACGCTGTTGACGGTCGGGTTTTTATTGGCGTTTTCCTGCTTGACTTCCTCATTGTTGCACTCGATGAGGGACAGAATGCGGTCGTCGGTGGTGTTATGGGTACGGCGCAGACTCTGCACATAGCGGTAGGTGATATATTTGCGGGCCACCTCATACGCTTTGGTCTGCATGATGGCGTCTTCCACCAGATCCTGGATCTCCTCCACGTTCATGGCGTGGTTGCGGCTCTGGCATTCCTGCGCCACATCGTCGGCAATGGCCGTGATCTGTTCCTTGGTCAAGCGCTGGTTAGAGGCAACAACGTTGTTGGCTTTGGTCACCGCTGCAATAATTTTGGATATATCGAAAACGGCCTCGCTGCCGTTGCGCTTGATGATCTTCATGAACTGTTATCTCCTTACCTCAATAAAAGCTGCCGGGTTGATACCCCACGCCAAAACCGCTCCATGATTTTGGCGAGCGTATTTATCTTACCGCATCGACCCGGCAAAGTCAAGCCAGCACACCACAATATATTGTATATAATTTGCTAATAGCACCCATATATGCCATATAGCGCGATAGGACGTTCAAAAAGATTGCAAAACAAAACGCCGAAAAAAGCGCTGGCTTTTTGGGTAAAATAGGCACTTTTTTTCAAAGCTGCGATGATATGTGATTTTATTGTTCCCTGGCCGCTTGCTTTTGCCCGGCACGGCTGGTATACTGGTGCAAGGCACCTGCCTATTGTGATGATTTGCCGCAGCACTATACAAGATATAGTGTTGCATTTTATAAGGAGGCTCCCCGCGTGAACTACGCAACCATAAAATACTGTGATATTGCCAACGGCACGGGCGTGCGTACCAGTCTGTTTGTTTCCGGCTGCCGCCGCCACTGCCCGGAATGTTTTAACGCCGTTGCCTGGGATTTTGGTTATGGCCTGCCCTTTGATAAAGCCGTGCGCAATGAAATTTTGGGCAGCCTTGCCCCGGATTATATTGATGGGCTTTCCCTTTTGGGCGGCGAACCCTTTGAGCCGGAAAACCAGCGTGCGCTGGTGCCGTTCCTGCACGAAGTACGGGTGTTGTACCCCCACAAAACCATCTGGTGCTACACCGGCAATGTATACGAAACCGAACTTTTGCAGCCCAGCCACGCCCGCTGCGAAGTGACGGACGAGATGCTGAGCCTGATCGATGTGCTGGTGGACGGCGAATTCATCCCCGCGCAGCACGATATTTCGCTGCGGTTCCGCGGCTCCGGCAACCAGCGCATCATTGACTTGAACGCCACCCGCGCCGCCGGGCACACCGTACTGTGGCAGGATGACCCGCTGTTTGCTGACCACAAGATGTAAGGCAGCGAGTTCGCGTTTTTGGATTTTGTGTAACTTTTAACAAATTTGACTTGTATTTCTGCCCCGCAGAGTGTTATACTGACACTAATTTAAGGTTGTGCCAATCGTTCCAGGCACAACCGCCCCAAACAGCTGCCGGGCCAGTTGCCCGCGCACGAAAGGAGAAATTACTATGGCAAAATTTCATCTGATTCCCATTGTGCTGGGCGCAGCCATCGGTGTTGGCGTTTATGTTGTCAGCAAGTATCTGGCTCAGGACGAAGAGAGCGAACATATTGTGGATGACTCCGCATTTGACGACAGCGAAGCTTCCGAAAGCACCGAAGATGCGGACGAAACTGAAGAAACTGCCGACGAGGACCCCCCCGCAGAAGAACCGGCGGCAGAGCCTGCCCCGGACGAGGAACAGCCCGCACCGATTGAGGAACCTGCCCCCGCTGAGCAGGCCCCTGTAGCGGAGCCTGCTGCCCCGGTGGAAGAACCCGCGCAGAAAGATGACGGCGTTACCATTCCCATCCAGAGCGGTAACGATGTGCCGAACGTGAACCCGGTACAGGACAAAACCGAACCCGTTAAGCTGACGGAGGACGGCAAGGTGGACCCTACCACCATCGCCAAAGCCGAAGATTTCGGCGACTGGGAAGAAGAAACCGGCTGCAGAGGCTGAAGGCGAGACGATATAAATGACAACGCCGCAGGGAGTGCGTGATGCTCCCTGCGGCGTTTGTTTTTTTGTTTTGGGGGTAAATTTGTATTTGGAGGGAGAGCCTTTGCGTGCACGGCAGGGTTCTTCCCACGTTTTGGGGGTAGCAGCGTGGCAAGGCCCGGCGGGCGGGACGATGCGAGCATCGTCCCCTACTTATTATTTTACGGGTTATGGCCGCCGGCAGCTCTTACACCACCCATTGCAGCAAAATACCGCAGCAGGTGCCGCAGAACCAGAGCAGCCCTGTCATGAACAAGTTCTGTTTCCAGCTGGGGTTGACACGCCACAGCACAGCCAGGCCGATACCTGCGCCGGAGCACAGCCCCGCAAAAAAACTGCCAAAGGTAATAGCCCCGCCCATATACAGCTGAGCCAGCAGCACGCTGGCACCGCAGTTGGGTACAAGACCGATCAGCGCGGCCATCATGGGCTGGAAAATGCCCAGACTGCCCAGAAATGCCGCGGCGGAATCTGCCCCGACAAGGCCAAAGATCAGCCCAATGATAAAGCTGAACACCAAGATGAACACAAAAATTTCCAGCGTGTGACGCAGTGCCGCCAGGAAAATGCTGCTGTGTTCCTCGTGTTCTTCGTGGCAGTCCACCTCATCGGCATGGCCCTCATAGCCGCCATACAGCCCTTTGGGCATGATGCGGCGCAGCGGAACATCCAACACCAAACCGGCTGCAATGCCAAACACGATTTTGAGCACCAGCAGCAGGCCCAGCTTGTTCCACAGGGTAGGCTCCGCCGCCAGCAGGGGGATGGCTTCATCCGATGTTGCCAGGAACACGGCCAGCAGCGTGCCGGGGGTAATGACCCGGCTGGCATAAAAGTTGGCCGCTACCGCCGAAAACCCGCACTGTGGTACGCAACCCAGCAGTGCGCCGGGCACAAAGCCCCAGTGGCCGCCGCCAGCCAGCGCTTTTTCAATTCGCTCGCCATGGTTGCGTTCCAGCCATTCGATCAGCAGATATGCCAGATACAAAAACGGCAGCATTTTTACGCCGTCGATCAGTGCATCCAAAAAAGCATCAACAATAATTTCCATAATTCTCCTATCTGTTGTAAAGGTTGGGGTTGCAGGGCATAACATGGCCGCACGGTTCGGAGCAGCTGCCCGGAGCCATGCGGCCCTTTTTCATTTTTTACTGCCTTTGTTGGTTTCAAAGCCGCGCAGCAGCGCTACGGCTTCCCGCACACGGGCGGGGGAAATGCGGGTACGGAACCGCTCCATGCTGCGGGAAGAAAACGGCACATCATAGGTAAAGGAATCAAAGCCCAAAAAGTATTGCAGGTAGGGGCTTTCGCGCACGATCTCCACCGTTTCGCTGTCCGTTGTGCGGCACGCTGCACGAATCACCAGCACACCGAACGCCATGCGGGCCGGAATTGCCACCTTGCCGCCAGCAGCAAAATGGCCGCTGTATTCCTGTTCAATGGCATCCCAGTCAATGGCCTGGGCCAGGCGCACCCAGCGGTTCTCCTGTACCAGCTCACCTTCATAGGGCGGCAGGTAGTCATCAATGCTCATCTGATGTTGAATTGTGCGGTACATGGTTGCACCATTCCTTTTTATGTCGTTCCCGTTTTTATTTTTCCCGCAAAAACGCCTGGGATATATCTGAAAAGCCGAAAACTCAATCCAGTTCTTTGTTTTCAGATATCCCTTAATATCTCTGGATCAGGGGGAATATCATGGCCAGAACCGCCCAAGCGACCTGATACAAGGCCAGTGCCGGAAGCGGCAGCCCGGCCAGGCCGCCGGCCAGCGCCATGATCATGGCAAGAATGCAGCTGATGAGCACCGAGGCCGACAGCACCATCGAAGAACGGTGTTCCCCCTCTGCCGCACCCGCAGCGGCTTCCAAACCGCCGACAAAGCTGGCAAAGCTACCCAGGTGCAGCATGCTGCCTTCGCTTTCCGGCAGCCAGGCCACAGCGGGCTCCAGCGCCTTGTGTTCCTTGCCGCTCAGCACCTTGACGGTACCAACCGGCAGGTTATAAGCAGTCTGCAGCAGCGCTTCATCGCAGTTAAAATCATCACAGTCCACAATGATCGAAAGTCCGGCGCGGCGCAGGGAATCCAGCACGGCGGCGGTATCGGGATCGCTCTGATAAGCCACCTGGAACATGCTGAACAGCTTGCCGGAAACCGCCAGGTAGATGACCCGGCGCTGGTTCACGGTATGGCGGCGTTCATATTCCATGCTGGGCAGCTGGATATCATAGGTATCCATCAGCCGGCGGGAGCCAATCATGACCCGCTCGCCGTTGATCCAGCCCACATAGCCCAGGCCGTCCAACGTTTCCAGGTTTTCCACTTTGCACAGCAGCTTGCGGTTATCGCCCGTCATGCCAAGGAAGATATCTTTCAGCGGGGTATTCACATCGGCCAGCATGGAAGCGGAGTAGATGATGGCCAGCTCAATATCCTCTTTGCGCACCGGCTTGATGCCGCGCAGCGTAATACACCCTTTGGGGAAAAGATCCTGCGCTGTGACCTGCAGCACGTTCACACGGCCCAGCAGTCGGATATCCTTCCAACCGGGGATGACTGCGCCGATCTGCGCGGCACTGCGCTGCATCAAACGCATGGGCATGGCGGAGATCAGCGTACCGGCCAGCGGCGCGCCCAGGCAGAGTACACCGGCCAGCGCGGTGAACGCCGTTCCGGCATCCTTGCGGTAAAGCAGGGTGAACAGGAATGCAGCCACGCCGCAGCCCAGCAGGATGCGGGCAAACTGCTGCTGGTTTTTATCCGATGTGCGGCGGGATTCGCTGCCCGCCAAAAAGCCTTTCATCAGGCGGGTGGGACGGCTGACCAGCACATTGGGGCGTGGTTCCGCCAGCCCGGCGGTCACGGTGCGCAGTACCCCGGCATCTTTCAGCCGGTATGCCACAGCGTGGTCCATCCCGGCGCTGACAAGGGTAAAGTTATCCCGGATGGTGTGGGCGTCGATTGCCTTGCCTGCAGCGTTGCCGCACAGCAGCAGCGCTGCGGGGCCGGTCATCAGGCAGAGGGTTGCGGGGTTATACCATTCCGGCTTTGCCAAAAACATGATACATTGCAGGATGGAGGCCACCGCGGCCATGGCGGGCATGGTATCTGCGGTATTGCCCCGGCGCATGCTGATCAGCCCGGCCAGGCCGCCCAGCATCGTCTGCCAGCACAGGGCCGCGCTGGCAGCAAACAGGATCAGCATGGTCACCAGCAGCGGTTTGGTGCTGGCTGTGGTATCCAGCGGGCCAAGATTGGCTCCGGTGGCCGCCATAGTGCCCAGAACGATCATAATCAGGGCTGCAGCGCCCACAGCGATTGCTGTGCCGGTGGTGATCATCACCCGCAGTTCCAGGTCATGGCGCACCACGGGGGCATCATCGGTGCTTTCGTATTCGTGGCGGTGCAGGACGGCGGCCTGTGCGGCAAAAGGCGCTTCGCCATCGGGGGTGGTTTCGTCCTTCGGCTTGCCTGCAAACCGGAGGATGTTAAAGCCTTTGCCGGGCTTTTTTTGTTCCGGTGCTTCCGGCTCCGCCCCGGCGTTGGGATCGCTCAGGTACTGGGCAGCCGCCTGGTAATCGGTATCGGTCTTTTCTGTTTTTGCCTTTGAATCCGATTTGATCTTTTCCAGGTTGATGGACTGTTCAATGCCGCGCACAAATTCCGCGGTATTGGGCTTTTCATCCACCAGGGGGCCGATCAGCTCCTCAAAGCTTTCTTCCTCTTTTTTCGGGGCGGGCTTTTTCGGTTCTTCCGGCTGCTCTTCCACCCCTTCGGCAATCTCGCTCAGGCGGATCTGCCCGGTCAGGGTCTGGGCCAGCTCCTGCGGCAGTTCCTCAAAGGTATCGCCGCTGGCGGGTTCTTCCTGCACGGGGGCAGCTTTGGGCGCAGGCTTTTTGCGGCGCGGCGGCAGGGCTGCGTTCAGTTCATGCAGGAACGACTGGGTGCTTTCCGGTGCGGGCTCGTCCCCCAGCTGCATGGTAAAACCGGTGGTCGCCTGCGGGGCAGGCGCGGGCTGCGGCTGCACCGTATCGTTTGGGGTCATGACCGGCTCGCCCACGGGTTCCGCTTCGCGGCGGGGGGCAGGCCGAGTGAACGGCATGGTGCGTTCCCGCTCCTTGCGGGGGGTGAACTCCACGGTATCCCGCTTTTTATTTTTGCGGTAAACATTGGGCTGAGGTTCCGGCTGCGGGGCCGGCTCATCCTTCGGAAGCAGCGGTTTGCCTGTGGCGGCAAACTGGGAAGTCTGCCGCCCAGAGATGGAAAGCCCTGCGTTGGTAGCGGTCAGGCGGGGCATCTCGCCCGTTTCCTCTGTTTCCGGCTCCTCCCGGGGCTGTTCCGGAACCTCCCAGTTTTCTACCGGGGCTGTATCCGGCTCGCCCTCATACGGGTCATAGGATTCCAACTCGTCATAGACATCATGCTTTTTGCCGCCGAACAGGCTGGTAAAAAAGCCTTTTTTCTTTGCAGCGTGGTGGCGGGGCGGCTCTTGCTCGCGCAGCTCCATCTCGTCCGGTTCTTCCAGCTGCTGGGTGCTCTGGTTTTCCACCCTGCCGCTGACCGAAACATTGATCGGCTCAAACTCCCCGGTATCGGTAGCATAGCCAAAGCCAAACAAGCCCTTTTTCTTAGGGGTCTGCTGGCGCTCCTGCTCGGACTTCATATCATCCGGGACAACGGCCACGCTGGTGCCAAAAAAGTTGGTAAAATCTTTTTTGCCTGCATCCAGGTCCGCTTCCGGCACCATGCGGCCCAAAAAGGCTTTGATGATGCTGGTGCGGGTGGTGTCCCCTGATGTTGCATCCGCCGGTCTTGGTTCCGGCTGCGGGGTCGGTTTTGTCTCCGGCTGTACCTGCGGGGCCGGCTGTTGGGGCGCAGTTTGTGCCGGGGCAGGGCGGGCAGGCTGCGGAACAGGTTCCGAGCGCACCGGCTGAGTCAGTTGTACAGTTTGTATATTATTTTGCTTTTCTACTTTAGGTTCAACTTCCGGCATGCGGCGCGGCTCCGGCACAGAAGCAGGCCGGCGGGCCGGGGCAGCGGGGCCGGGTTTATTCTTTTTGGCAGCCCGCATACTGGGCAGATCGCCCAGCAGGTCGTCCAGCACAGCGGTGGAAAACCGGTCCTCGGTGTTAAAATTATTGCCTTTGCCCAGCGTGATATCCGGCAGGTCCTCTTTCTGGATGGGCCCCAATGCCGAACCGCCGCCGGAGGATTCCTCCATGCTGCCGTGGCCCAGGCTTTGCAGGATGGCATCCACCTGGCGGTCTGTTACACTATCCCGGATACCGCGTTCGGCCTGCTCATGGCTGAGCTCTTCCAGAATGCGGTCCACGGAATCATTTGTACGTTTGCTTGGCATGTTGTTCTCCCCTTTGGTATGGGATTCCTTTTTTTGCGCAGCCGTTACTTGCGGCGCTGCATGATGTTGTACATCAAAATACCGGCGGCCACGCTGACGTTATAACTGTCCACACCGGTTTTGCCACCGGCCATATCCAGCGTAACGGCGGCATCGCACAGTTTGCGCACCAGTGCGCCGGGGCCTGCACCCTCGCTGCCCAGCACCAGCGCCACCGGGCCGGAAAGATCGGTCTTTTCCAGGGGAGCACCGCCCAGGTCGGCACAGTAAACAAAAATGTTCTGCTTTTTCAGGTCACGGATGGCCTGCGGCAGGTTGGCGACCCGCGCCATGGGCAGACGGGCCGCAGCACCGGCGCTGGCCTTCATGACCGTGCCGGTCACGCCAACGCCGCCGCGCCGCGGGATGATCACGCCGTGGGCACCGCACAGCAGCGCGCTGCGCAGGATTGCGCCCAGGTTGTGGGGGTCCTCAATACCGTCACACAGCACGAGGAACGGCGGTTCGCCGCGGTCTTTTGCGATCTGCAAAAGTTCCTCCACGCCAACATACTGGATGCGGGCAGCCCAGGCCGCCACACCCTGGTGGTCCTGGGTACCGCACAGCTTTTGCAGCTTGCCGGCGGGTACACGCTTGATGACCGCCCCGGCCGCTTTGCCCAGCGCGGTATAATACCCGGCCATGCGCGGCTCCATGCTGTCTGCCAGCAGCAGGGTGTCCACCCCGGCTTCGCTTTTCAGCAGTTCGGTCACGGGGTTTTTGCCCCATACCAGGGCGGTATCCTGCTCCACAGGGGTCTTGTCTGCCTTGGCCTGGGGGGCCTGCTGGGGCATGCGTTTTTTATTTTCCATCTGCAATGTGGTTACTCCTTAAAACGATTGGGTAAAGCCCTGTGCGGCAGCGTTTGGCAGCCATTTTGCCGCGTATGGCAGCCCGCACAGCTTTCTGGCATGATTCGATAACTATACAGATATAGTATAGCACATTTCCTATGCTTTTGTCACCTTTTTCCTTGGCGTCAAAAGTACAGATTTTTCACCCTTTTGCGCGGTGCTTTTGTGCGTGTTTTCGCGGTTTATACAAACCGTACTGGAAAGGTTTTCCTTTGAAGATGTTGAAAACCCTGTTGAAAGCGTGGAAAACCCGCTTGTATGGCCAGTTTTCCACCGTTTCAGGGGGTGTTTTCAACATATTGTGGAAAACCTTTCAACATAACAGTACGGATAAACACCCCCGCTCACTGGGCAAACTACCAGTTTTACCCCCGTTTTTGCGGGTAAAACTTACAATTATTACGGGGGTTTTGCCCGTTTTTTCACTTTCCACAGGTTTTCCCCACCCCGTTTGTGGACAAAAAGCGAAAAGTTCATCCTGCATGTTGAATGCAAAAATTCCCCACAAAATTCCATCCTGTTCAGGCCATTCCGGCTGCTGCAAACCAGTCCGCCGCAGCCCGCAGAACGGGCGCGGCATTGCTGCCCCCGCCGCCGTATTCGATCACCACCGCCACCGCAAACCGCGGCTGCTGCACCGGCCCATACCCGATGAGCACCGAGTTTGTGTAGTGGGTGCCATCCGGCAGCGTGCCCGCCAGCTGGGGGCTGCCGGTCTTGCAGGCAAGGGGAATGGGCGATTCCCACAAAGTGCGCAGCGTTTGGGCCATCTGGGCCATACCCTCCCGGATGGGGGCAAACGCTGCCGCCCCGCCGGGTGCCTGGGCTAAAACTTCCGGCTGCGCCTGCCAGGTTATATTCCCGGCGGCATCGGTGGTGCTTTGGGCAAAATGCAGTGCCGGGCGCTGGCCATCCCGCGCAAGGGCCCCGGCATAGGCCGCCAGCTGCAACGGGCTGACCGACGTGTTGCCCTGCCCGATGGCCGCCATCAGGGCAAGGCCCGCCTGATAGTTCTCATCGGTGCTCCAGGTCAGGCGGCCTGCGGTTTCCGGCAGCTCAGTACCGCAGGGTGCTCCAAGGCCCAGCTGCTGCGCGGTAGCGGAAAACGTATCCACCCCAAGGCGGCGGCCGACATCATAAAAATAAATGTTGCAGCTGTGGCGCAGCGCCGTAACCATGCTGACGGCCCCGCGGTGCCCCAGCTGCAAACAGCGCGGCTGGTAACCCGCATAGTAGGTGTACCGTCCGCCGCAGTTTACAGTGCTTTGCGGGGTAATGATCCCCGCCGCCAGAGCCGATGCCGCTACTGCCGGTTTGAAAGCCGACCCCGGCGCATATTGGCCGTTCAGCACCCGGTTGACCAGCGGTGCTCCCTGGGCTGTGGCCAGTGCGGCATAATTCTGCCGCCAGCTGGCAAGGTTATAATCCGGCAGGCTGACCGCCGCCAGAACGCCGCCGGTCTGCACATCCACCACCACAGCCGCCCCTGCGCAGGCTTCTTTGCCTTTGCCCTCCGGCTTTGTAGCCTGCAGGGTTTCGATTTGCCGCTGCAATGCGCTGCGCAGGGTGCACTGCAGGTCAGCATCCAGATAGAGATGCAGGGTGTCCCCGGCCTGCGGGGTAGTCTGCACAGTTTCGATCCGCGTATGGCGGCTCCGATCCACTGTCACGTTCAGGCTTCCCGCTCTGCCGCGCAAAGCGTCCTCCCAGGCGGCTTCCAGCCCCCATTGGCCGATGGATTCATCCATGGCAAGGCCTTGGGCCTTTTTCTGTGCCCACTGCTCGGCACTCATGGCCCCCACGCCGCCCAGCAGCTGCGGAGCGAGGGTGCCATCCACCGCCGTGCGGGTACCGCGGGCAGTCAGCCGCACTGCCCCGCTCTGGGGCAGACCGGCAGCCAGCAGGCTCTGGCACTGTGCCTGGGTCAGATTTTCAGCCAGCGGCAGTTCTCCCGCCGAAACGGCAGAACAAAAGGCGGCAAGCTGTGTTTCCACATCCTTGCCGCCTAGATCCAGTTCTTTTAACGTTTGCAGGGTCTGCGCCATCTCGGTGTCCGGTGGGGCCGGAACGCAGAGCGCCAGGTCATACACGGTGTCATCCTGCACCAGCACCGTGCCGCTGCGGTCCACTATACTGCCCCGCGCCGCCGGGATGCGCACGGTATAGCTGGTCTGAGATGCCTGTTCCAGCTTTTTAGCATAGTGATCCGCCATGGTAAACTGCATCCAGTACAGCCGCACCAAAAATGCCGCAAACACGGCAGTGCAGAAAATCAGCAGGAACCACACCCTCTTTTTGCCGTCTTTTTTCATGCGCACCTCCCGGCAGGCCGCTGCCCGCTTTGGTTTGTTCTTTATTATACCAGTATTATACAAGGTTTTGCCGCAGCTGTCAGCCCCCGATGAAATACAGGCAGTCGGTTTCATCGGCAGTATCTTCCAGCGGGACGCGCAGGGTCAGGCCGCCGGGGTCGGGCTGGGGCGCTGCTGCCAGCTGCCCGGCCCAATACTGTCCCTGCGCGGTAACGGCCAGCTCCCCCGCTGCCGCCTTACAGCTGCAGGGCAGGCCGGTCACCCACAGGACTCCGTTCTGGCGGGTCAGCGTGCCAAGGGCCTGCCCCACCAGAACCGGGACCGCCCCCGCTCCGCTGCCCGCCGGGGACACCGTGCCATGCTCCCCTGCAATGCCCGCAAAACGCCCGCTGCGGTCCAGCACGGCGGCCCCCGCCTGCACCGGCTGCGCCAGCAAAAATCCGCCGGGCCAGCGGGCGGCTGTCCACACGGGGCCCCAGCGTTCGCCGTCCGTC
>ENA-OUOY01001882-OUOY01001882.1-human-gut-metagenome-genome-assembly--contig:-NODE-1882-length-11427-cov-6.371702_pt1 | contig 11427 bp, 15 predicted proteins | sample MGYA00237937_ERZ548767 | MGnify/ENA primary metagenome ERZ548767 (study PRJEB26490, sample SAMN05356887) | human gut metagenome | biome: terrestrial biome; feature: human-associated habitat; material... | reverse complement strand
TGAGAACTTACATTATCTCGATGTGAGTATATTTAATCACATTTTGAGTGGCAGGCATATTTTATGCGTATTAAAGAACTACCATTAAGTGACATTCACTTTATCCCATCAGAATATACAGATCATCTCTATCATTCTATTATTAGAATAGGCTTTTCTTTTCCTATTAAGGTAAAAGAAACAGGCTGTGGCTATTTATGTGTAGATGGCAATAAGAGATTAACTGCTTTACGTGATATTTTAGAAAAAGATCCTTCATATAAAAGAGGAGATAAAGTCAAGGTGATTATAGTCAATAGTACTGATAATCGTTCTAATGACTGTTCTCGTGGAAGGAATACTCATTAATGAGACTGATAGACATATTTGTATTAAATAAATGTGGAAGTAAGAAACAGGCAAAGAAGGCTATTAAAAAGGGACTGATACAAGTCAACAATAAAATAGTTGATGAAGATATAGATATAACTGATGAAACAGTTATTTATGATTCTAAGATTCTTGATCCTCATCCCTTGAAATACTATATCATTCATAAACCATCAGGCTATGTATGTGCCAACAAGGATCCTCATGATCCCTGTCTTATCACTTTACTTCCAGATGACAACCTTCATTACGTAGGAAGATTAGACCGTGATACAACGGGTCTAGTCATTTTGACTAATGATTTGAAATTAAGAAAAAGACTCACTCTTCCTGAATTTCATATACCTAGAACTTATGCATTTACTTGTTTAAATCCTTTAAAGGATATTACACCTTTTAAAGAAGGTATTACTATTGATGGAAATGTAAAATGTTTACCTGCAATAGTAGAAATGACAAGTGAATATGAAGGAATCATCACTTTAGAAGAAGGACGTTATCATGAAATAAAGAAGATGTTCCTTTCTCTTAATAATAGGATTACATCACTTCATCGCATTATGTATGGAGATATTTCGTTAGGTGATTTAGAAAGTGGTACATATAGAATACTCACTCAAGAAGAAATCAATCATTTAAAAGATATCACAAGGAGGAGTTTATGCAATATATCAAAGAAATAGATATACATGGCTATACCCAGCAGGAAGCATGTAAGATGATAGATGCGGCTTTAAAGAAACCTGATGCATTGACTTTAAGAATTATCCATGGATATAATCAAGGACAGATTTTAGCTCAGATGGTGAGAAAAAGATATCGCAGTCATCCTCACGTACAAAGAATAGAATTATCTATGAATCCAGGTATTACAGATATTATTACAAAATAAAGGAGTTCACTATGACAAAAGATGTATTAGACTATTTTAAAACTATTTGTAGTATTCCTCATCCTTCAGGACATGAAGAATTACTAGGCAATTATATAGAGGAATTTGCACAAAATCATGAACTTGATTATGCTAGAAATGAAATAGGGGACATTATTATTTATAAGGAAGCTACGCCTGGTTACGCAGATCATGCACCTATTTTACTACAGGGTCATATGGATATGGTAGCTGAAAAAGATGCAGATAGTAACCATGACTTCTTCACTGATCCTTTAGAAATCTATGAAGAAGATGGTTATTTACATGCAACAAAAACAACTTTAGGGGCAGATGATGGTGTGGCAGTGGCTATCATGCTCGCTTTATTAAGTGATAATAGCTTTAAACATCCTCGTTTAGAATGCTTATTTACTGTTCAAGAAGAAACAACTATGGATGGTATTACTCATGTAGATAAAGATTGGATTCATGCTCGCAAGATGATTTCTTTAGATGGTGATGTAGTAGGAGAAACAAATGTTTCTTCCGCAGGTGGCGTTCAGTTAACTATTAGAAAGAATGCGACATTTGTAGAATCTCATGATCAGGGATACAAGTTCTATGTAAAAGGGTTATTAGGTGGTCATTCCGGTGATGCGATTAAAGAAGGTAGAGGGAATGCGATTAAGATTGCAGGACTTGTACTAAAAGCATGTTTGGATAATGGCTTTGATATTCGTTTCTCTTCACTTAATGCAGGACAGAAGGCCAATGCAATCTGTAGAGATGGTTTATTTACATTCCAGTCTTCTAGTAATAAAGAAGAATTAAAGGCTTTTATTCATGAAAGAATGGAAGAACAGAAGGCTCTCTATCCATTAGAACCTTTAGATTATACATTAGAAGAAGAACAGAGTGGTTATGTAATCTTAGATAGTGATGCACTTATTCATTTCCTTGCGTTATGTCCATATGGTGTAGAAAAGTATTCTTATTACTTCAATCATTTTCCTGTTCTTTCTTTAAATTTAGGGATTATGGAAACAACAGAAAAAGCTGTAGAGCTTATTCTATTATTACGTAGTGAGAATGAAATCAATCTTAAACTACTTGTAAATGAAGTAGAAACATTGGCTTCTTTATTTGGTTTAAGTGTGACACCATCAGATGAATATTATGGTTGGAGCTATGATCCTGATTCTCAGTTACGTAAGTCTTACAAGGAAGCTTATAAAAAAGCATATGATAAAGAACTCAAAGAAGTACCGACTCATGGTGGATTAGAAACAGGTTATATGAGTCGAATATTTCCAGATATGGATATTGTGACTATGGGACCAAACTGTATTGATATTCATACACCACAGGAAAGATTAGAAATCAAAACACTTTATGAAGTCCATGACTTTTTAAAGAACTGGCTAGGAGAATTATAATGAAATGTGATATAGCGAAAAAATGTGGAAGCTGTCAGTTTATTAATCAAGGATATGTTAAGTCTTTAGAATATAAGAATGAAGAATGTAAGAAGATCTTTAAGGATTTAAAGGTCAATGTACACCCAGTCTCTGGTATGGAAGATCCTTATTACTATCGTAATAAGACAATTATTGCGTTTGATAAGACATATAATTATGGTTTATATGAAGAGAATTCTCATCGTATTATTCCTTATAAATCTTGTCTCATTCATGATCAGGAAACAGATGCAATTATTAGTAAAATAGCTGTATTATTTAGAAAGTATAGAGTTTCTATTTATGATCCACAAAGAAGAAGAGGGGAAATTAGACATATTCTTATTAGACGTGCAGTCAAGACAAATCAGACATTAGTTGTCATTGTATCTAATGAAGCTATCTTTAAAGGTTCTAAAAACTTCTGTAATCAGCTTGTAAAAGCTTTTCCTTCTATTAAGAGTATTGTCTTAAATACAAATAAAAGACAGACAAGTATTGTATTAGGTGAACAGGAAAAGGTTCTTTTTGGGAAAGGTTTTATTGTAGATGAACTATGTGGAATGACTTTTAAGATTTCTCCACGTTCTTTCTATCAGATCAACCATGATCAGTGTGAAGCATTATATAGTAAAGCTTTATCCCTTATTACAGTCAAAGATCCTAAAATCATGGATACATATTGTGGTATTGGGACAATAGGTCTTATTGCAAGCAAGAATGCGAAACAGGTTATTGGGGTAGAACTCAATAAGGATGCCGTGAAGGATGCAAAACTGAATAAAACTTTTAATAAGGTTGATAATATCAAGTTTATTCAGGGGGATGCGACTGAATTCATGGTAGAAGCAGCAAAACAGAAAGTAGATGTAGATGTAATTATTATGGATCCACCAAGAAGTGGTTCTACTGAAACATTTATTAAAGCAGCTGTTTCTTTAAAGCCAAAAGAAATAGTTTATGTTTCTTGTGATCCTCATACACAGGTAAGAGATTTAAAGTTATTTAGAAAACTAGGATATGATTTCAAGGATGTATATCCTTATGATATGTTCCCATTTACGAGCCATATTGAGACAATAGCACTGCTGTCAAGAGTGAACCCTAGCAAGAAAAAATAATATTGATATAAAAAGGCTTATTTAAGGACTAACGTGAAAATGTCCCTGAATAAGCCCTTTATTTTACTTTTAAAACTGTTTTGTGGGAACATATCATAATAGTAAGTGTGAAATGCTTCTATAGTCAAATTAAAAGTGAACACCTTTTAACGTTAGTAAATCTTATCGTTAAAAGGTGTTTTACTATATTTTGTACAACAGAAATACACTAATGTTATCGTTCTAACTTGTAATCGTTAAGCTGCTCCAAGCAGCCTTTTTAATCGTAAAGATAATTGATTTAGATTTTCTGCGATGAGTTCTTTAGAATCAGATTTACCATTTTTTACGAACAAAGCCATCTTATCGGCATCAATCATATAGACTAATTCATATAAACCTTTGACTTGATGATAGATATCACTTAATTCATCTTCTAGTTGTTATAAGTCTGTTTTCATCTTTAAATATCCTCCTATAAATTATAATTCTTATAATACAAAAATCTTCATAAAAAAGAAGATAACATGTCATGAAACAGGTATTTTCTTACATGAAATGGATTTTTATGTAATGAATAGCTATTTCGTTTCTAGTTATCTTCTTTAGATTCAGTTAATTATCTTCTTCAAACAATTTTTTAGCATATTGCTGCGCTTTTTTGATAAGCGCATATGCTTGAGTTTTTCCTTTATCTATATATAATTGCTCGATTATCTCAGCTTTATCATAACCTTCGTATAAGTGTCTAATGATACTTGCATATTCTTTGTTTATGTTCTCCAACTGTTCAATTAGTCTTTCAAGCTTGATCTTCAACAAAACAATATCCTCTACATTGGATTCTTGGAAAGGTTCAAACCCTTTTTTGTTATCATCATTATTGTCCTCTAAGAACTTATCATACGATAAGCATCTAGCAGTAATATTATTTGGATCACCTTGATGCTCGCAGTTATTGCATTTCTTTTTTGCGGGACATATAACTAATCCTCCTTTGCCATCTGAAATAAGGCATCGTTTCTTTCTGGTTCCTTCAAGATAGGCATTTCTTTCTTTATTAAATGTATCAATCGCAATAGCAACTTTATCTTTTGGAACTGCAACAAATCCTACTAGGATTTTTCTTCCTCCATAATGCCAAGTTTCTAAATTGCGAGTATCTACAAGAGTTTCAGATTTTCCAAGACCATTTTTAATACAATCATTCTTCCAGTTTACTAAATCATAAGCTAGTACTGGTACTAATTCTTCATCAGCTTTAGCTGGAATGTTGTTATAAGTTCTCTTGTTATCATAATTTCCCATTCTAATTTCCTCCTTAGATTTACTAGGAGGAAACCTAGAATGAGTATTTTCTGAATTAAGTTGGCCTTTGCCATATAGAGTTTCCTCCTATTGGTTTGGCCAGCTTGTCCTATTCAGCTGGTTTTAATATTTAGTTGTTTCATCAATAACAAATAGGACCACTCTTGATCAGGGAGTGTTGATATTGATGATGTAAGGCCTGTAGATTTTGGGGCTTATACCTTCTTATAATTGTTATGCCAACATAATGCACATGCCTTAATAAATAGAAATCTGCTTCAAAATGTGATAAAATTGAATCACGATTATATGCATTAAAGAGATCTCTGTTTATACTCATATCATAAATGATTATGGCTAAAATGTATTTGCCACTGTTTTGCCACTAATTTGCCACTGTTTTTCTCAAAGGAGGCGTTACGGGAAATGAATGAATTAGTAATTTCTACATACATTAAGATCATGAAAGATGGATTTGTGGAACATGATAGACAAGAGAGTGCTGCTCGTTTTCTTCTTGAATCTATATCAATGCAGGAAGAAGCTAATATAATGACTAACATTGATTCAAAAAAAATCAGCCAATTAGTATCGAGGAAGGCTCCTGTTCCTGATGATATAAAAAGAGCTTCACTAAAGAGTGAAGTTCAACACAATGTTTTTTCGTATTTTCAAGATAAAGTTATTCCTGATTTGAATCCCTATAGAAAAGATGATACTTTTGAAGAATTGATGAATGTGATTATTCAGGATGCCCATATCTCAAAGAAAACAAAAGATAGATTTAGAAAATTATATGATCAAGATAATATTTTAAAATTTCTTGTTGATACATTTTTATATTCACTTCAAAGAGAGAATAAAAAAACAGCTAATGAAGTACAGCATCAGGATATACCCTTGCTTAGTGAAGTGAACTATAAATGTCCACTTAAACACGTAGATCTTGTTAAAAGTATTAAAGGTGTTTCAAAAAAGGACTATGCTATTACGCAGATTTTTCCTGAGAATCTATCATCGCAAAAAGAAAAAGAGTTTATGAATATTTATCCAAAACCTGATAACTTAAATGATCCCTCAAATCTAATTGCACTAAGCACTGAAGCTTCAGAAAATTATTTAATTAACCCTACGGTAGAAGAATATGAAAATCTCTATAACATTAAAAAGAATTGTTCAAGAAATATTCAAATCTTAGATGATATTAATAAGATAAAGCTAGAAGAAGAAATTATAGTTGTACTAAAATCTTTATCCTCTCTTACAAATACAAGTGCTTTAATAAACCTTAAATATGAAGCTCTTAGGATTGATGAAAAAATAGATGATATACTACTTAAAAATGAAATACAGACTGATGTTCTTTATTATTATCGATATATAGAGTCAGTTTTTTCAGATTCTGTTAATAATTTTGATGAAATCGCAAATGAAGTAAGACTATGCTCAAAAAAGTTGGAGAATGCAGGATACTCTCAAGAAGAAGTTATCAAGCATTTAGTAGATTGGATTCATAATAAAGCTTTTATTGGGACTGATACAGGAAGACAGGCATGCAAAATTGTAGTTAGTTTTTTTATTCAGAATTGTGAGGTGTTTTATAAATGAAATTTCCAAGTAAAGTAACTACATATAAGGATAGTTCAATTTCTTTATTTCCAGTTATATTATCAAAATTAGAGAAGGAGCCCATGACACCCTCTGAATTATATAAAAAAGTTAAAAAAAAGGTTTCTGGCATACAAGAGTATATTGAAATACTAGATTGTTTATATGCTTTACAAAAAATTAAACTTGAGGAAGGAGTGCTATATTATGTTGGTTGAAATTTATTGTGATAAGTTTAAAACAGGTGGAAAAGACGGCAAAATTCGTCCGGCAATTAAGTTTCATAAAGGCTTAAATGCTGTTATGGGTGATAGCAATAGATCTAACTCTATTGGTAAATCAACACTATTAATGATCATTGATTTTGTTTTTGGTGGTGAGGACTATATTCAAAAATGTAAAGCTGTCCATGATAAAATAGGAGAACATAATATTTGCTTTACTCTTGAATTCGAAGGAAAAGAATATTCATTCTTACGTAATACTAAAAACTATAAAGAACTAGTAATTTGTGATAGACAATATAAAAAAATAGAAGGCAAGAAACCGATTAGTATCGATGAGTACAATAAATTTTTAGCAAAAAATTATGGCCTTAGTAATGAGGAATTAACATGGCGTGGGGCAATGTCTAAATATATAAGAGTATATGGTAGAGATACTATGGATTCATCTAGACCTCTACAAGCTTCTAAGGACGGAAAGCAATCTGATGAAATAAAAAATTATTTGAAGCAGTTTGGTGTATATAATACCGTAAAAGAACAAATAGATATAGCAAAAGAGGCTGATGATAAAAAAAGCTCATTTAAAAAAACATCTGATTATAAGTATTTGATTATGGCAAAAAATAAAACTGAATATAAGAATAATGAAAAGAAGATTTCTGAGTTAGAAATTAAGAAGAAAGAACTAGCAGAAAAGAATAATGATGGCCTTCTTGATTTAAATGAAATGCAAGCTGAACAGATTAGCGATTTGAGGATGCATTTAAATAAATACAAAAGGCAAAAAGCAAGATTACAGGCGCAGCTAAACACGATGAGGCAAGAAAAGATAGATGGCAAGAAATCTTTTAAAAAGTCATATGAGGATCTTGAAAAATTTTTTCCAGGTGAGAAATTTGAAGAGATTGAAAAGATTGAAAACTTTCATAAAAGCTTGTCAAAGGTTTTAGATGCTGAGTTTAAAGAAAATGAGAAGAATTTGGTAGCTACTTGTAAATTACTAGATAACGAGATTGGAAAGATTCAAGATGAAATCGCGGAAATTAAAATTATTCCAAATGTATCACAGGCAGTTTTGAAAGAATATACAAACTTATCATTGGAACTTCAAAATTTATATACTGCAAACAATAACTTTACAATCTTTGAAAATTTGAAGGAAAATGCGAAAAAATGTGAGGATGCTAGGGACAAAGTTATTAGCAATAAGCTAACAGATATACAAAATAAGATTAATAATGCAATGATGACAATTACAAATCGAATTGTAAAAGGCAAGCATCTTATACCTCCTCATTTATTATTAGAAACGATTAATAAGTATACATTTGAAACAAAAGGCGATGGTGGTAGTGGTACTGCATATAGGGGGCTAATTACATTTGATTTGGCTAATATGAGTTTGTTACATATTCCTTTTTTAGTACATGATGCTGATTTAATGGACCCTATAGAGAAAAACACTTTGACAGAATTAGTGAAGGAATATGATTCAGTAAAAAATGATGAAAAACAGGTATTTGTTTCTTTTCGATCATATGAATTTTATGCGAAAGAAATTAAACCACTTCTTGAGAGTTGCCTGGTAATACACCTTGAAGCAAATGGGAAGGAATTGTTTGGTTGGGCCTGGAATAAAGAAGAAAATAAAAAGATAGACTAAGAAAATTAGTCATAATATGTAAAGGCTAATTTCATTGTTAAATAGAAAAGGTAGGTAGGAAGTAATGGCAGAAAAAAATACAGCTGATATTGGTTTTGAAAAAGAAATATGGGATGCTGCTTGCGTTTTAAGGGGCAATTTGGATGCATCAGAGTATAAAAATGTTATTTTGGGATTGATTTTCTTAAAATATATATCGTAGACATTGTTTTAATTTTCATAATTTCCTCCTAATTAAATTGGCGGAAGCAAGAAAGCTACCGCCAATTTAATTGATTATTTATCTTTCTTGTTTTGCAATTTTTTAGCCCAATTTGGAAAGAGAACAAGAAGTACTCTTTTAGCTGCATTGATTAACCATTTCCAAATGGAGATAAGACCAAATCCACAGAGGAATAACACAACTGCAAATAGAGTGCCCCTGATAGAATCTGTGATGATGCTGTTTAAAATTTCATTTGTCATAAATTTTACCATGCCTTTCATAATGTTCTTTTGTGTTGAGTTGAGTTTCCAAGAGCTTAAGAAATCATCATCTTCTGATGAAAAGTCATCTTCTGCTCTAGATTTACCACCTAATGGTTCACCATCGCGAATCTTCTGTAAGTTATTAAGACCACATGCAATACCGCAATTACCATTTGAGTTAAATGCATAGAAATTGATTGATGCTCTACCATAAACACCACTATATACTTCAGAGCGTTCAATAATCTGCTGACAGTTTGCATCTACAATGCCAGGAGCAGTAGGAGAGTTGGCATTGATGAAGTAGCAGTTACGATAAGTTTCATCTCCAGGTCTTTCTTTATCACCATCACGTAATGGGTTCTTGATGACATCAAGTGGCGGACATACTCTTGCATTACCTTTAAGTTTAGATTCACCTTCTTCGTAGGCGGCCTGGATAGCTGCTTTTACTTTATTAATAGTGACAGTATCGCTTTTTGGGATAAGAAGGGAAACGCTATATTTTGGAGTTCCTCCATTAATTGACTTTGGATCCCATACATTAGCATAAGACCATCTTGTATCTACACCTGTAATAACCTTAGTTAAATTCTTAAATTTTTTCATATTTATAATCTCCTTTTATCTATCTTTAAAATTTTCTGCCGCCACTTTCATTTCAGGTCTTTTATCAGACTCAGGAACGAGTGCGGGTTTTCCTGGTGGTTTATAAATAAGGTCAACTAATAGTTTTTCAAATTTCGTTTTTCCTAATAAGGAATTCATAGCAGTAATACTAAGAAGTTTCTTTTCATAAGGATCAAAGCCTGCATCCTCTACAATTTTAGCAACTGCTTCGTTATCCTTATATTTTCTATTGCTTCTACCTTCAACGATTTTGCATCCATCAAAGTGTGTACCAAATGAAGCTTTTGAAAGGGCATAGTTTTTAATATCTTTATCCCATTTAATGAGTTCATCGATGCGTGGAAGGATTGCACTGATTTCAAAATCATCTAGTGTATCTGGTATTTTGAAATCGTACTTAGCTAATTCCAGATTCATTTCAGCACGTTTTCTACAAGTAGCTTTTGCTTTACAGAACTTATAATGATTACCAGCCTTAAATTCACCTTTACCTTCATAGGCTAGTTGAGCTTTTGGTTTTAATACATTTTTAGCCCAATCAAATAAATCATCTTTAGTGACATAGCTTGTAGGGATGTTTTCACGACATGGTTGGAAGATTGTCATTTCAATCTGCTCGATATTATATAAATTATCAAAGGCTTCTAATGCACCTAAAGCGTAGCACAACACCTGTGTGTTCTCTTTGCTGTTAACTAGAACTCCAAGAGCATGTTTATAGTCAATAATATGAAGTACTTGATCAGCGACGATGACACAGTCACCAGCACCAAATCCATCTTTTACCCACTTTGAGAAGTCTAAGCGCTGTTCAATGAATATCAGAGCATCGTCATAATACTCTTTAGCTTTTTCGTATTGCTCTAAGACGTAGTTGCAATATTCCTCAGCACAGTTTTGCATTTCTTCATTGTAATAGCTAAGTGTACTTGTAGGGTCTTTCACATTTCTACCTAATCTTTTTTCTACTAAATAAGCACAGAGTTCGTGGCAATCTGTACCTTCTTGTGCAAAGGAGGAAGGTTCATCTACTATCCCTTCACAGAGTTTTGCTGAAGGTGGACAATTAATCCAACAATCAGAGGAAGAGGCTGAAAGAAATGCATGTTTAGCCATTGATAAGCGCCTCAGCTTCATTGACCACGCTTAAACAAGAGGCTCCAAGGTCACTAAGTAATTGTTTGGCTTCCATCTTTTTGCCACTTGCAGCAAGTGTTGCCATAATGCCACGAACTTCTTGGAAACTACATGGTTTAACAGTAAGAGGGACTTCCTTTATTACTGGTTCTTTAATTTCTTTATTAGAGTTAGAAGCAGATGTTTCTTTCTTTAAAATCAAATCTTTTAATTTATTCGCTGCATTAAGCATATTCTGAGGTGCAGCAACTAAATCGTTAAGAGTGCATTTTAATTCTGACATATTACTCATGTCTGTTTTCCTCACTTTCATTTTTATTTTCAGTATTTTGTCTTAGTTTATTTGCCAGTCTTTTTGCTACAACGCTGATGGCTATAAGTGTATCGATTAACTCTTCATCAACATGATCAATAGGACTGGCACAATCTCTTATTTTAGTCATTTTCATAACCTCGCTTTCTGATTGGCTTTTGCCTTTCTAACTTTCTAAGGGGTTTAGAAAGATGAGATTCCGGTTTTTTTGAACTTTTTCGCTAAGTTTATGAAAAATGTTGCTACTAGATCATTAAATTTAACTTAACGCCT
>ENA-OUOY01001864-OUOY01001864.1-human-gut-metagenome-genome-assembly--contig:-NODE-1864-length-11513-cov-4.701606_pt1 | contig 11513 bp, 9 predicted proteins | sample MGYA00237937_ERZ548767 | MGnify/ENA primary metagenome ERZ548767 (study PRJEB26490, sample SAMN05356887) | human gut metagenome | biome: terrestrial biome; feature: human-associated habitat; material... | reverse complement strand
CTGCGGAAACGCGGGGTCCGTTCAGGCTGTTGCGTTGAGATTGAAAATCAACCAAGAGTCTTTCGAGACCATTTCGAGCAAATCCCACCGGTTTCATAGGAGTAAACTTGCCCCACTGCAAATGCTCGAAAGGACCGTCATGAAAGAACTCTCCAACCGCACGGCAACGTTTACCGATTCGGTCATCCGCCGCATGACACGCATCTCCAATAAGTACGGCGCTGTCAATCTCTCGCAGGGCTTCCCTGACTTCGATCCCCCAGCGCAGCTGCTCGATAGCCTCAGCACCATCGCCACCGACCCCAAGCCGCTTTACCACCAGTACTCCATCACCTGGGGCTCCCAGGCCATGCGTGAGGCGCTTGCCGCCAAGCAGGAGCATTTTATGGGCATGTCGGTAAACCCCAACGAGAATATCGTAGTCACCTGCGGCTCCACCGAGGCCATGATGGCCGCCATGATGACGGTTACGAACCCCGGAGACAAGGTCGTCATCTTCTCGCCGTTCTACGAGAACTACGGCGCCGACACGATCCTTTCGGGTGCCGAGCCTATCTACGTGCCGCTCAACCCGCCCACATTCGACTTTGACCGCGAGACACTCGAGGCGGCCTTCCGCGACAACGACCCCAAGGCCATCGTCCTGTGCAACCCTTCCAACCCTTGCGGCAAGGTCTTTACGCGCGAGGAGCTCACCTTTATCGCCGACCTCTGCAAAAAGTACGACACCTACTGCATCACCGACGAGGTGTACGAGCACATCGTCTACGCGCCCCACGAGCACGTCTATATGGCCACGCTGCCCGGCATGTTTGAGCGCACCATCAGCTGCAGCTCGCTGTCCAAGACCTACTCCATCACCGGTTGGCGTCTGGGCTACACCATTGCCCCGGCCCAGATCACCGAGCGCATCAAGAAGGTCCACGACTTCCTCACCGTGGGTGCCGCCGCTCCCCTGCAGGAAGCTGTCGTCACCGCCCTCAACTTCGACGACAGCTATTACCAGGAGGTCCTCGACCTCTACACCGCCAAGCGCGACCTGTTCTGTCAGGGACTCGGCAGCATCGGCCTCACGCACAACGTGCCGCAGGGCGCCTACTACGTCATGATGGACATCTCTGAGTTTGGCTATGACAGCGACCTCGAATTCTGCGAGGACCTCGCGTCTAAGGTGGGTGTGGGCGCCGTGCCCGGCTCGAGCTTCTTCCGCGAGCCCGTCAACCATCTGATTCGTTTCCACTTTGCCAAGCGAGACGAGACGCTTAACGCGGCGCTGGAGAACCTCAAGTCGCTACGTGATAAAATCAAGCCGCGCGGGTAAGGACGGCCCGGCAACTAAAGCAACCAAAGAAGCCCCGCACCGCCCGCCGCGTTGCGAGGCTTCTTTCTATAGCGCTTTCTTAAATAGTTTAGAGCTCTATACTTTAGTCACGGAGCAACTCGTCCCAGAGAGAGGAATACTATGGCAGAGCAGCAGCTTATCGGAGCGCTCGAGGCCGGTGGCACCAAGATGGTCTGCGCCACGGGCTATGCGGACGGTACGGTCCTAGAGCGCGAGCAGATCGCGACCACGACCCCGCAGGAGACCGTTGAGGCCGTCAACGCATGGTTTGCCGACAAGGGCATCGCCGCGCTGGGCATCGGCGCCTTTGGCCCCACCGCGGTCAACCCCGCCTCGCCCCAATACGGCAAGATCCTGGAGACGCCCAAAACGGCATGGCGCTACTTTGACCTGCTGGGCACTATCCAAAACGAGCTCAATATCCCCTGCGGCTACGATACCGACGTCAACGTCGCCTGCCTGGGCGAGGTCACGTTTGGTTGCGCCAAGGGCCTCACCGACGTGGTCTACCTGACCATCGGCACCGGCGTGGGCGCCGGCGTGCTCTCGGGCGGTAAGCTCGTGCACGGCATGATGCATCCCGAGGCCGGCCACATCCTGGTCACGCGCGACCCGCGCGACACCATTGGCGAGCACAGCGCCTGTCCCTTCCACGACAACTGCCTCGAGGGCCTCATCGCCGGCCCCGGCGTTAAAAAGCGCTGGGATGGCAAGAGCGCCGGAGACATGGCCGATGACCCGGAGGCCATGGACCTGCTCGCCGGCTATCTGGCACAGGCGCTCATGACCTACACGCTGTGCTACGCACCGCAAAAGATTATCATCGGCGGCGGCGTGGCCGACCACACCCCCATCGTGCCGCTCGCGCGCAAGAAGTGCGCCGAGATGCTCAACGGCTACATCGTCACGCCCGAGGTCAACGACATCGATACCTACATTGTCAACAACAGCCTCGAGGGCAAGCAGGGCATCATGGGCTGCCTGGCCCTGGGCGCACAGGCGCTTCAGTAGCAGACGCACCCACAGGGCGTGGCGCGCTCGGCAAATCTAACCTACGGAACGACGCCACCACGCCCCATATAAGCCCTCAAATAAAAAAGGCCGCCTAGGACCAAACAATACGTCCTAGGCGGCTTTTTTGGCGTGCATCAGCGACCGTAAGAGATATCGGAGCACAACGCCCGTTGCCGCTCCACAGCAGTCGATCATCACATCGGTGATCATGCCGGCGCGTCCCGGCACAAAGAGCTGAATCGTCTCGTCGATCGAGGGAATCAGCAGCAGGAACACCGCCGTGGGCAGCAGCACGTCAAAGGTGCGCCGGCCCTCAAGATCAAAGGCGTGCGTTGCCAGGATGCCGAGCACCATATACTCGGTAAAATGCGCGCACTTGCGAACAACAAAGTTAGTCACCCATTCATATGGAAGTCCCACGCCGTGCAGGAAACCGCGGACAGCTTCCATGACCGTCAGGCTCAGCGAGCCCGACCCCGAGCCGGGAACCAGCGAATTGCCCCAGATCAAGAGCGCCATCAGGCAGGTCACGACCGCCCATTTTCGATTGATCTTAACCATGCAGAAGTTATGCCTCCGCGCGGAGCGGCGCGAAGCTGGCGGTACCGCCCTCGATAACGCTCAGATAGGCACGGCCCGTACGCTTGGCGGTAGAGGACTGCAGGCGCTCGATCTCTTCCTCGAGGATCTGATTGACGCGCTCGTGACGACGATTTTCCATAATGCCGGCGGCAATAGCCTCGGCCCGCTCGATGCTCTCGCGCGAGATGCGGGCGGTATCCTCGGGGAACACAGCGCTGTGACGGCCGACATAGGCGGGGGCAGCAGGCTGAGGGGCAGCGACGGGAGCGGGCGCTGCAACAGGAGCGGGCTCGTCAATCTCATCCAGAATCGCGGTGGCGGCGGCCCACATGTCCTCGTGGCCCGAGTAATCGGCCATGGGGACATCAACCTCGAGCGAGGCGTCCGGAAGGTCGTCGGTGTCGATGCGATCTTGGGCTTCAATAGATGCGGTGATGGCTGCGGGTTCATCGAGGTCATCGAGATCGATGTCCGCGGCACCGGAGATGATAGGCATGCTGGCGAGGTTTGCGTTGTACGGCGCAGCCTCAGCCGCCTGCTGCTGGGCAGGAGCGCCCCAAAGCGAGCTTTCGGCGGCACGGCGGGCGGCAACGGCCTCCTCGTCCGCGGCCATGGCTTCATCAACGTACGAATTGTCGGCAGAAGCGCTCGCGTCCGCCGAGGTAGCGCTGTAGGCGTTATTGGCTGCCGCGTTGGCGACGAGCGCCACGAAAGCCGCCGTGCTGCCCGCAGGGGCGGCCTGGGAGCCAGACACGGCGCGTGCCGCGGCGGCGATGTCGTCGCGATTGAAGGAGCCGGTCTGCCCGCCGTTGGTGAGCTCGTCGATGGCGACTTGATAGACGTCGCGCGAGCGCGCAGGGTCGCAGCTCACCGGCGAATCGTCGTCGAGCATACTGTCGATCATGGACCAAGCCTCGGCCTCGTCCATGGCATCTGCGGCTCGAGCGATGGTAGGGACACCATCATCGGCATGACGGCGCTGGAACGCACCAGTCAGGCCGGAAAGGAATGCCGAGGTAGACTGCTCCGACTGAGCCTGAGAAGCAGAAGCGGCAGCATATGGAGTCGCATCCTGCTGCTGAGCTGGAATCGAGGCGGTCTTGAACTCGCTTTGATGCTGATTGAGATTGGCGGCACCGCCCATGGCATCGGGCTGGAACAGACGCTCTTCACGCTGCGCACGGTACTCGGAGATACCCAGCGAGGCGGCATAGATGCCCACGCCCGCCACCGCACCGACGGCAAAGGGAACAGCGCCCGCGACAACCGTCTCGTTGACCGACGAGAACGGCAGCGTCGCGGCATACATCACCACGGGGGCGGCAAGGCCGATCCCGCAGGAAAGTCCGGCAAGGACTGCTCGTTGTGTTGCATCAGAAGAAGCCATGAGCTCTCCCCATCTTCCAGCACCCAAATCGCATCATTCAGTTGGCTGCGCGAGAGAAGATGAAGCGGGGCTATGCCCCAAAGCAACGGTATATGGTTCGTTTCATCTGCGTTTTCCGTCGCGAAGCTTAAAAGCTATTATGCGAAACCGCCCTGCCGATTGCAAGCGACGATGTCGGATTGAAACGGGAAACCTGCTGCTCGTCGGTCTTACGGTCAAAAATAAGCGCGGAGCGGCGCTATAGAAAAGGGCCGAGGCTCAAAGCCCCGACCCTTTATCGCATTGATGACTATCGCTGCGCGCGGATGACAACCTAGAACGTCTGCTCGTAGTCGCTGTGTTTTTTGGCCGAACGCACCAGGAACTCCTGGTTGGTGTTGGTGCCCTTAAGACCCTTGATAAACGATGCGGCTGCGCGCTCGGTGTTGTTCATGCCGGCAAGAATGCGACGCAGGCCAAAGACAAACGGACGCATCTGCTCGTCGACCAACAGGTCCTCGTTACGCGTACCGGAGGCAACGGGGTCGATAGCCGGGAAGATGCGGCGGTCGGCCAGGTCGCGGTCGAGCTTAAGCTCCATGTTGCCGGTGCCCTTGAACTCCTCAAAGATGACCTCGTCCATCTTGGAACCGGTGTCGATGAGGGCAGAGGCCAGGATGGTAAGCGAGCCACCGTTCTCGATATTGCGGGCTGCACCCAGGAAGCGCTTGGGCGGATATAGGGCCGCCGAATCGACGCCGCCCGAAAGGATGCGGCCCGAGGCGGGCGCCGCCAAGTTGTAGGCGCGGGCGAGGCGCGTGATGGAGTCGAGCACCACCACGACGTCGCCACCCAGCTCTACGATGCGCTTGGCGCGCTCGATGACGAGCTCTGCCACGCGGGTGTGGTTGTCGGCAGGCATATCGAAGGTCGACGCCACAACCTCACCCTTGATGGAACGCTGCATATCGGTGACCTCTTCGGGGCGCTCGTCGACGAGCAGGCAGATGAGGTGCACCTCGGGGTTGTTAATCGAGATAGACTGGCAGATCTTCTTGAGGATCGTGGTCTTGCCGGCCTTGGGCGGGGACACGATCAGGCCGCGCTGGCCCTTGCCGATCGGTGACACGATGTCGATGGCGCGACCGGTAATAGAGTCCTTGCCGTGCTCCATGCGCAGCGGCTCGTTGGGATAGACCGGGGTGAGGTCGCCGAACTTGGGACGGTTGCGAATCTGCTCGGGGTCCAGACCGTTGACGGTCGTGATTTTGGCGAGGCCGGCGCGCTTGTCGCCGCCGCGCGAAGGACGCAGCGAGCCCTCGATGACGTCGCCCGTGCGCAGGCGCGCGGAGCGGATGAGGTAGGCGGGCACGAAGGCGTCGTCGTTGGACTTCATGTAGCCATGGGCGTGGATGATGCCGGAGCTGTCCGGGCGAATCTGCAGAATGCCCTTGATGTCGCGGAAGCCCTCGGCCTTCGCAGCGGTGACGTAGATTTCCTCGACGAGCTCGGCCTTCTTCTTGCCGGTCGTCTCGATCTCGAACTCCTTGGCCTTCTCGCGAAGTTCGGCGACCTTCATGGCAGCGAGCTCCTCGCGCGAAAGCGTGGGCTCGGTGGGAGCGGCATTACGCTCCTTGTTGCGTTGCTTGCGATCGCGCTGGCGGTTGCGACGGTCGTTGTTGCGCTCGTCCTTGCGCTCGTTGCGCTCCTCGTTGCGCTTGTGCTGGCGACGGTTGGGGCGAGCGCCGTCTTCGCCCTCGGCGGGGGCGGCACCATCGGTTGCGGTGGTGTCAACATTGGCCGCAGCGGCGTCATTGGCCTCGGCGCCAGAATCAACCTGCGCTTCGACATCAGCATGCTGCTCGGCGGCCTTGGCCTTAACGGACTTCTTGCGACCGCGCTTGGGCTTCTCGGATGCAGGCTGTTCGACGTCCTGGGGCTCGACGGCATTAGTCGATGCATCGGCGGTCGTCTCGGCGGAATCCTCGGACGCACCCTTCTTGGCAGCCTTAGCCTTGGACGTGCGCTTAGCAGCAGTGCGACGGCTGCGACCGGGACGGACGTCGGCGGGCTCGGCATCGGCAGAAACGGCCTCGGAAGTCGTGGCATCCTGGACGGGTGCATCGGCAGCAGTTGAGGACTTGGCAGTCGCCGCAGCATCCCGAGCGGCGGCGGCTGCGGCTGCGGCCTTCTCGGCCTCGACAAAGGCCTTGGGCTTGCGACCACGACGGTGCGGGCGCAAAGCCGGATCGACAACGGGAACTTCGCTGGCCTCGACAGGCGCAGCGGGCTCAGCAGGCGATGCGCCCTCCCCTGCCGCGGAACGGAGTGAAGCCTCAGTGAGCTCGGGGGCTACCTGTTCCGCAACTTGCTCGGCCTTAGCAGCCGTGCGGCGGCGTGTGCGCGGTGCCGGCTTCTCGGCCGGCAGGTCGGCGGCAGGGGTCTCGATGGCGGCAGGCGTCTCGGGCACAGACGGAGCTGCAAGCTCGGTCAGAGCCGCGGCCTCGCGCTCGGCAGCACGACGGCGGGCGCGCACCACCTGAGCCTCGCTAATCTGCGCCAACGCACGTGCCTGCGCGACCTCATCGGAAATCGGCGCCGAGGAGTCGGCTGCAACGGTGCGCTTGGCGCGCGTCGTGCGCGTGGTACGGCGCTTGGACTTGGTGACCTCCTCGCCGTCAGCGGCAGGCTTGGCCGTGCGGCGCGTGAGCTTGGGCTTTGCCGGAGCAGCCTCCTCACCAGTTGCAGGCACGGCCTTCTCAGCCGCTACAGGCATAGGCGTCGAAGCAGCCTTAGGCGTCTCAGGAGCCGAGGCTTGCGCGGGCGCCGCGACCTGGTCCGACGCAACCGGTGCAGCGGGAGCGGCCTGCGTCGTCGTTATTTCGTTTTCTTGCTGTTGATCAGACACAGTGTTTGCTCAACTTTCTTTTCAAGCCCTGTGATCACATGCTCCCTGCATAAACCTTCAGGGCGGCTAAACAGTCTAGTTCCGTTCAAAACGACGGACATCATTGATCTGTATCGAGATGATTGCGTCAACTACGCAGCGTTAGTGTAACACAACCGCCGCCACCTGCAACTTAGTCATCGGGGACGTTCTTAAACGACTAGTCAAAAGGGACACTCTTTGGTTTACCACCCACAAATCTGACCGCCTCCGCCAAAACTATGGCGGTTTACTACGATGAATCGCTCAACCGCGACTACTCCGAAACCGGTTGAACTAAAACCGCAGGTAGATGCCTTGCACTTTTTTGCGAAAAGCCAGCGTAGTTGGAATTCCTCAATTCATCGTAGTAAACCGGCATAGTTTCGTATTTCCAGCAGTTCCAAATTCGTCAATACGTCGGTGTTTGCGAAAAAAGCCCGACCTCCGTGGGAGATCGGGCTTATAGGGCTCAGTTAAACCAAACCTACACGGTCAAATGACCCGCAGATTACATCTGCTCGGGCGCGGAAACGCCAACGAGGGTAAGCACCAGGGCGAGCGTCACGCGGACAGCGTCGCAAGCTGCCAGACGGGCGCGCGAAAGCTCGGGGTCGACGGGACGGCCCTCGCTCGGCAGAACCTGGCAGGCAGCGTAGAAGCTGTGGAAGTCGCCGGCGAGCTCCTCGGCAAAGTGGGTCAGACGGAACGGGGCGCGATCGCGAGCGCAGCTGGCGATCAGGTCGGTGAGCTCATTGAGCTTGCGCGAAAGGGCGAGCTCGGTCGGGTCGGTCAGCAGCGAGTAATCGACGTTCTCACCGATGGCCTTGGCGGCAACGGCCTTCATGCCCATCTCGTCGGCCTGCTCGGGCGTAACGTCGGCGGCACGGCGCAGGATGGAGCATACGCGGGCGTGGGCATACTGCACGTAATAGACCGGGTTGGAGTTGTCGCGCTTCTTGACGGCCTCGATATCGAAGTCGACCATCTGGTTGGAGCTCTTGGAGATGAGCGTGTAGCGGGCGGCGTCAGAGCCGACCTCGTCGACGAGCTCCTGCAGGGTCACCATGGTGCCCTTGCGCTTGGACATACGGACGGGCTTACCGTTACGCAGCAGGTTGACGAGCTGGCCCAGCAGAACCTCAAACTTGCCGGGGTAACCCAGAGCGTCGCAGACGCAGCGAACGCGCTCGATGTAGCCGTGGTGGTCGGCACCCCAGATGTCGATGACGTGGTCGACGCGCTGGAACTTATCCCAGTGATAGGCAACGTCGGAGGCGAAGTAGGTGTACTCACCGTCGGACTTGATCAGGACGCGGTCCTTGTCGTCGCCCAGATCGGTGGAGCGGAACCACAGGGCGCCGTCCTTGGTGTAGAGGTAGCCCATCTTGTCGAGCTTCTCAAAAGCGCGGTCGACGGCAGAGGTACCGGCGGTCTCGCCCTCGGTGTCCTTCACGTACAGCGAGCGCTCGGAGTACCAACGATCGAAGTCGCAATTGACGGCGTGGCAGAGGTCGCGCATGTTGTCGACCATCTTCACATAGCCGCGCTCACGGAAGCTCTCCATGCGCTCCTGCGGATCGGCATTGACCCACTTGTCGCCGTCAGTACGCCAGAACTCGGCAGCCTCGTCGATGATGTAGTCGCCGCCGTAGGAGTCCTTGCCCAGAGTCTCGGCAAAGTTGTCCTGATACGGATGGGTCTCGGGGGGCTCGTCGTTCTCGTCGGCAACAAAGGCGTCACGGTCGGCGATCAGCAGCTTGTGAGCCTCCTCGATATCAACGCCCTGCTTGGCGATGATGTCGGCAAGCTGCATATAGCGCGTGCTGATGGAGTTGCCGAAGGTGTTCATCTGAGAGCCGTGGTCATTGATGTAGAACTCACGCTGGATGTCGTAACCGGCGTGGTCCATAACACGGCAGAGCGAGTCGCCCAGCGCGGCCCAGCGGCCGTGGCCGATGTGCATGGGGCCGACGGGGTTGGCGGAAACAAACTCGACCTGGGTCTTCAGGCCACCACCGACGTTGGACTTAGCGAAGTCCATGCCCTTCTCGCGAGCCTCGCCAAAGATGGCATTCTTGACGGCAACGGAGAGGTAGAAGTTGATAAAGCCGGGGCCTGCGATTTCGACCTTCTCAATCGCGGGGTCCTCGGGCATATGGGCAACGATGGCCTCGGCGATCTTGCGCGGGGCGCAGTGAGCCAGCTTGGCGGACTTCAGGGCCATGGTGGAGGTCCACTCGCCATGAGAAGTGTCAGCCGGTCGCTCGATAGCGCAATCGTCAAGTTCAAATGCGGAAAGGTCGCCGGCCTCCTGGGCCGCAGCAAGCGCAGCGCGTACCAGCTCTTCAATCTTCTCGGGCATAGATCCTCCTTGTGTTAAAGCCCCCGAGCTCTTGGTCACTCGTAGGGCAAAAGCCAGAGTTTGTAGCACTCTATCACAAGCGAGGGGCACTGTCGCAGGGTAAAGCCAATCGAAATTGCATATGCACAAAATTGACTACAGCTTGTATGGAGTCACTCAAAGATGCCGGTCTGCCTGCAGATTATGCACGCGTTGAAAATGCATAAAGGTGTGAATGAGCTGTGTCTTTTATCGAATACTCTTACCTATCAGAGTTGTGTGCTTTTCCTGCATAAAGCGAGGATTTGCGCACGTCAGCGTGTTATTCTAGACATACGTAAATTCGTATAAGTTGGAGGTAGCATGTTCTCAATCGGTCAACACGTCATTCATCCGGGTCAGGGAGTCTGCACCGTCGTCGGTTTTAGGGACGACACGCCGCAGCCCATGTTGTTGCTCGAGGCCAAGCAGGGGCATGCGCAGACGATCCTTATGTACCCCGTGGCGCAGGCCGACCGTCTACATGCCGCCATCTCTCAGCAAGATGCCGAGCATCTGCTGAGCCACTATGACGAGCTGGAGTGCGACACCTTTACCGAGCGCAACAGCTCGCTTGAAGAGACACACTTTAAGCAGCAGCTCAAGCTGGGCGCACCCGAGACGGTCCGCGTGGCAAAGACCATGATGCACCGCATTCGCCAGGCCGAGGAAGCCGATAAAAAGCCCAGCTCTTACTATATGCGTGTACTCAAGGAAGCCAAGCGCCGCTCCATCGAGGAGTTCGCCGTGGCATTGGGCGTCACCGAGGAGGCCGCCGAAGCCCGCCTAGCCCAAGCCGCCCTCAACTAACCCATCCGCGCCAAAAACCACCACAAAGGGGACAGTGAACTGCCTCCCATTTCTTGGACATCGGGAAATGGGAGGTTTTCCATGAGTATAGATCTCAGGTCGAAGCACGACCTGGAGTCCAGGAGGCGGGCCGTCGAGCTCTTCGACGCCGGCGTCGGCTGCAAGCCGGCGGCCGAGGCCCTGTCCGTCCCCCGCGAGACCGTGAGAGAATGGCAGTGGGTATACCGGGCGTTCGGAAGCGAGGCGCTGCTGTCCATGGACGGGAAACAATCCAGTTACACATTCGAGCAGAGGGTCGCCGCGGCGTCGGCCGTGGTCGACGACGGGATGGCGAAGGCCGACGCCATGGCCGAGTTCGGGATCAGGTCGAAATCCCCGCTGGAGCGCTGGTGCAGGCTCTACCGCGAGGGCGGCGCCGAGGCGCTGCGGCCCCGCCCGAAGGGCAGACCGAGGGGGTCGAGGTCGAAACCCCGGGCCCGCACCCGCGAGCAGGAGCTCGAGGAGCGCTGCCGCAGGCTCGAGGCCGAGGTCGCCTACCTAAAAAAATTGCGCGCCCTGGTCGAGCGGGACGGGCTCTGACCAGGGCGGCGGCCGAGGCGGTGAGGGCGCTGCGCGCGGAGGGGCACTCCCTGCGCCACCTGCTGGAGTGCTCGGGGCTCAGGAGGTCGACCTACTACTACGCGCTGGCGCACCCGCGGAGGCCGACCCGGCCCGAGCTGCGCGACGCCGCGGCCGAGATATTCTCGCGCACCGCCAACGGCTGCGGGCACCGGCAGATAGCCATGTGCCTGCGCGCCGAGCTGGGCGCGGTCGTGGCCGACAAGACCGTGCTCAAGATGATGCGCGAGATGGGCATCCGGTGCGGGATACGCCGCCGGGGCTCCCGCCGCCGGTACAGCTCCTACAGGGGGCTCGTGGGGAGCACGTTCGAGAACGTCATCGCGAGGGACTTCGGCGCCGAGGGGCCGTGGCAGAAGCTCGGCACCGACGTCACCGAGTTCAAGGTGGCCGGCGCCAAGGCCTACTGGGCCCCGGTGCTCGACTTCTGCACGAAGGAGATCGTGGCGAGCGACATATCGACCTCGCCGGA
>ENA-OUOY01001861-OUOY01001861.1-human-gut-metagenome-genome-assembly--contig:-NODE-1861-length-11522-cov-12.998779_pt1 | contig 11522 bp, 11 predicted proteins | sample MGYA00237937_ERZ548767 | MGnify/ENA primary metagenome ERZ548767 (study PRJEB26490, sample SAMN05356887) | human gut metagenome | biome: terrestrial biome; feature: human-associated habitat... | reverse complement strand
TGAATGAAATCGGGAAGTGAAATAGTTTCTCCTGTATCGGTGTTTGTAAGAATAAATCCACCGTTTGCAGAAATGGATATATTGTAGCTCTCTGAACCAATGGCATCAAGGAAGATGAGAGTATTATTACCTTCTGTATCTTTTACGATATCATTACCATGATTGAATCCAAAATAATATACATCATCACCTGCACCGCCGACCAAGGTATCGTTTCCATATCCGCTGAACATTATATCATTTCCATACGAACCAGAAAAAGTATTGTTTCCATTTTCGCCAAAGATTAAATCTGTTTCTGATGTACCATAATATACGTCATCACCTTCTGAATCAATAAAAGTATTAGATTTATTTATCAGATTTATGATATCAGCATACTGCGGCGAAATTGACGAATAATGAGTTTTAAATTTGCTGAATTCGTCGGTATTATTTATCTTGTCATAGTATTTGATATAGCTGCCCAGGTCATATATCATAACCTTAGGATCAAAATCAGTTTTTTCCACCTTGCTCTCTATTACTTCATCAAGTAAAGATGTGTCGAGATACTTATTTCCTTCCTCGTCTGTAGTTTCAAAAGTTACAGCCATGTATCCGCCGAAAGACATTTTTAGATTAAGCGCATTGTAATAGTTAATCTCAATATTCTTATAGATTTCCTTTAACATAGCTGCCGCCGGCGCATTAGGATTTTCACCGTCTACGCCTTTAAATCTATGTCCCATAAAGGCTTCAACGACATTGAGATCTCTTGCATCTATGTTGCCGCCTCTGCTGTTTATTGGTATATCTGCTGAGTCTGTTATAAAATAAAGTATCTTTTTAAGGTAATAATGCTTCTTTGCTATACTGTCTGTGTAGTTAAATGCACGGCATAATCTGATCAATTCGCCTGTTGTGTCTTCTTTTACAGCTTGTTCAATTGTCGGAACATTACCAACTGTTTCCACACCGTCATGTGTTGTATTGATAGTATTGATATCGAACCAGAATTCACTTATATTCTTTCTTGCTGTCCCGTCTGTAAAATATACATAGGATGTTTCTTCTCTTCTCGCACTATTTACATGGTCTTTATCATTCTCGTCGTTATACTGATCGTTGAAACAGTTCAAATCGATATAATCAACGTTAAGTGACTTCAATGACTTTGTTTCGTTATCATCAGTAATGCCATTATGGTTAAAATCAAACCAAACTACAAGGTCATCTAATAAGGTGTGGGTTTCATCTTCGTGATTGAAACCATCTGATTTTGTTATAAGCGGGCTGTCAGTATCATCTATCTTATTGTCTCTGTTGGAATCGAGACCCTTTAATGCCTCAAACCCGTTTGAAAATGATTGATTGTTGAAGCAGTCACCAAATAATTCACTGCCGTTGTTTATCATTCCGTCATTATTGAGGTCAATAGCAAGAAACCCATCATCGTTTTTTATCCACGCAGTTTTTTCAGCAAAGCCATTGTTGTCAAGATCAAAATTTACTCCGTCATTAAGAGAAGTGAATTCTATTTCCTGCTTTCCTGAGAAGTTGATGATAAGTGGATCACGCTGATACTGTTTCTGAGAATCTTCATATTTTTTCTGTTCGTTTTTGATCTCGTTGACAGCATCATCAACTTTTTCTTCATATATATCGTCATCATCTATTTCTTCGGCGCTGACATCCATTATATCCATGAAATTTCCTATTACAATGAATAAGGCAGCGGCTTCAGCTGTTTTCGTCGCTGTACTCATAGATATAGTTCGGGCTCTGTCAATTTCGGTTACGACTTCTGTTGAAACGGCAGTCATCTGTCCGCAGTGCGAAGCTTTGCCAATATTTGGAGCGTGAGTTGCTAAAACAGCCTGTGCCATTCTATATATTTTATTTATAAAGACGGCACTCATGACTACATCTCCGGCAATTCTGATTTCATCTTCTGTGAATATCATTTGCGGAGAACTCGGATTAGATGGTATTTCTCCCGGCTCAATTATGGTATCATCGTCAATTATTTCATGGATAGCTTCTGACTGAGCACCATTATGAGCATCATTAAAGGCACTATCACTGTTTGTATTTGAGTTTTCAGCTTCTTCCGAATCATCATCGTCTTCGTCAGGAAGTTTCTTGAATTTATAGAGAATTAAGCTGTCAGAAGTGCCCCAGAAAGAAACCTCGTATGTAGACTTTCCATTAGGTGCCGTAATTTCAAACTTTGTAGTGTGATTTAGTGGTGCATTGAGACCGCCTTTTATATAAGTTATATATTTATTCTTATGAAGTTCAGGATTAGTGTAATTATTCAGCTGTTCTATTGCCAATTCTCTTTTTGTAGCATTATTATATGAAAATGGCTTCACTTCCCACAAATAGTATGTATTATCTCCGCCTTCTTTATAAATATCTGCTTTTCCATAAGTTGTTGGCTTTTGGGATATAGGATTAATTACTATTTGGTTATATTCAATCTTCAATTCTTTTTTGAAGCCGTAGCCCTTTTTTACGTCAATCAAATAGTTTTGTACTGCATTATGAAAGTATCCGTTGTCACAGCCATCGCTAAAAGCTTCGTCCCAATCTTGCTCACGGTAAATGTTTGATGCTGCATATACATCTACCGAACAGCTACCGCTGAATAGACCGTTGCAGAATGGCAACAGCATTACGAGAGCTAATAATAATGACATTGTTCTATTGACTAATGATTTGGTCATTTTCGATTCCTTTCTTATTATCAATTGTATAAATCGTATGCTTTTAATATCTCAGTATTTTCGCTTTTTCTATTTTCAATCTCCATCATTACCCAATTGTGCAATTCCTTGTCTATATTAAAATTAGCAAGGATATTGGCATATTCTTCTTTTTTATCAGACAAAAAATAAAGGAACGCTTCATCTTCATCAGGGTAATATTCGCAGATTTTAGTGCATTGCACTGAATTGCACGGCTTTTTAAATTTTCGCATATAGTCCAGACTTGAATCAATATCATTGATTTTGCCCATTACAGGCAATACGTATTTTATCAGATTTTCAGCACCTGCGTTCATAACAGATATGAGCGATTCAGGTTTGTCAGAATAGTAGCATGATCTGAAAAGCTGACTAACTACATTAGCATCTCTCTCATCCGTAAGTGCTTCGTAAAAATCGAACATATAATTGAACCATATGTAATTCTGTATCGGACTTTGATCTAAAGTGATCTTCTTTCGGTATACAGTAGCGATACCTCCCATTATTGCAAAAGCCTTGTCTCCTTCAGAATAATCTGGACTTTCTGTTCGAAATGTAATGATGTGCAGAATTTCGTTATTAATAACTCTTACAATGTATGGATGTCGTCCTTTGATGACCTTAAAACCGAAAGGTTCAAGAGCTTTTCCGATTATTTGCTTGAAAGCTGCATTTAAGGTTATAGGCTTCGGTGACTTGATTTCTTTGCCCGCCTGTGACATAATTATTGAGGGTCTTGCTTTTTTGAAATCAAGAATGACAGTGCTACTATCATCTGAAACTGCATCTTCTGCGGAAAAACTGATGTTATCAATTCCCAAAATAGGTGCTATTTTCGCCAGCCCTTCCTCGACAAAGACGTAGTCACCGTTCCGCACATCCAGCAGTTTTCCCCATAAATAGCCCTTCTCTAACAACGGAGACCACACATTCTCTATCGGTTCAGGTATATCATCCCCGAAATAGTCATCAGCACGTCCCATTATAAGAGAATCTTTCCTCTTACCGTTTTTGTCATACAAGTCCAGTGTTGCACAATCGCTGTCGATGACAGTTGTGTTAATGCATACTGTCTTGAGCATCTTCGCTATTTTGCCGGTATCGGATTGAGAAAGTTGATTGCCTTGCTCGTAGGCTTCTGAGACTAAGGTTACCCATTTGCATTCATCTGAAAATCTTAGAATGTAGGATACTTCGCGCTCATCACTGTTACTGGTAACATAGCCATTCTTCTTCATTTCTTCACAGAAGAAGTTGATAAACTGCTCTCGATCAAGCAGATTCGGATTGTAAATCTGCGTTGATGTGAAAAAACTTCCCATTTGAGTCCTCCTTCATATTTATTTTTAACAAACCAGTGAAAATAAACGAATTCACACTGAGTTCATATATATATTATAATACAAGATCCTTAACAGTGTCAAGCGTGATAATGCTAATTTGACATAAATCGTATGTTCTGATAAATTTCAACACTCTATTAGGAGAATTGTTCGTGTGATTTGTCAGAATTGTGATAGATATGGATAACAAAAATAGGGGCTGTGGATGATAACTCATGAGAGTCTTTCCACAGCCCCTTTAAATATAGTATTTACACTTCGATCTCCGTGCCGTTCCGTAGCGTGAAGGTCAGCTTTCCGTATGTACCCAGAGTCGCTTTCTCCACCAACAGCAGCCAGAGCTTTCCGTCAAAGGTATCGGTCACAATACCCTCTCTGTTCATTGTCCGGATAAGCCCTTCGAGCAGTTCCTTGCGTGATAGTCGTGCAGCTCTCTTGTCCTGAAGGTCGTGCAGAACCTTTTCAGCTTCAGCTTTCTGTGAATTGTACTCCGCCATTTTCTTTTTGTAGAAGTCCTTATCCTGCGGTTTCATAGCATTTTCTTTGATGAACTCCTGCATCGAAACTGCCAGCCCGTTCAGGTAGATATACTGTGCTTCGATTTTTCTATCCAGTGCTGCGGTGTTGGAGAGCATTTCCACAATCTGCTGACAGGAAATCAGAAACTCCTCCTTGTCGCTTGCTATCCGATTACACACCTCGATGAACCGCTTTTTTATCTCGTCCTCATAAAGATGTGGCGTTTTACACTTTTCGTTTCCGGAAGACTTGGAAAATTTGTGATTGCACTGCCAGATAATTCTCCGGTATTTGCTTGTGCTATGCCACACTTTCGAGCCGAAGAACCCTCCACAGCAGGAGCAGACGATTTTCGCTGAGAAAATGGAGCTGCCGCTGTATTCCTTGCCGAGCCCTTTTCGTCTTTCGATTTCCGCCTGCACCAATTCAAACTCTTCCGGATCAATGATCGCGTCATGACTGTGTTCAACGAAATACTGTGGAACTTCACCCTCGTTGACCTTCTGCTTTTTCGTCAGGAAATCCATAGTGAACTTTTTCTGCAACAGTGCCGAGCCTTTGTACTTCTCGTTCGTGAGAATGCTTTCCACAGTTCGTGTGTACCACTTCTCACCGCCGGCAGGGGCGGGAATATTTCGGCTCATCAGAAGCTGTGCGATCTTATAGTATGAAATTCGTCTGTAAAAATGTTTTTTGAAGGATTCTCTGTTGAAAAATTCTCAAAACTTATAGAAGGAATAAATGAGGTAGAATGGGTAAAAACCTATATTTCATCTGGTGCAAAAACAAACACAACCCAAAGTTATTTGACATATTTGAACGCAATTCCACACGAAGTGTTCACCAATGATTTTGGAGAATCAGGAACTTTTTCTATCAAGGATTTTGTCAACGGTGGCAAGAGAAAGGGCTTGTTTTTAGAATACGATATCGTTAATAGCAACACAATAGATGTGATTTATACTGTGTTGTTAGATATTGCGATGAAAGAAGCACTTGGCAAGAAAAGGAAGGGAAACATTTATTTCATCTTAGATGAGTTCCCCCTAATTCCACAGTTGACATATTTCGATAACTTGCTCAACTTCGGTAGACAGCTTGGAGTAAAGGTGATTGCGGGTATTCAAAATGTAGGGCAAGTCTATGCTAAATATGATCTGTATTTAGGAAACAGCATATTAAGTGGCTTTTCAACTTATTTTGCTTTCAATTTGTTTGATCAAAGTAGCCGTGATATTGTAAAACTACGACATGGTAAAAATCGTTCTATTTGTGCGGTGAAACGATATGGCGTTGAAGGATATGACATAGAGGTTCAAGAATCAGATGTTATTCCCGATTGGAGATTGACTTCATTGGAAAATGGTCAGTGTATAGTATCTGTCCCCGGATTCGATCCATTTCAATTCAAATCTACTAAATTTGGAGAGAATTCTACAGGTAAAATCAAAATTAAAAGAAAGTGAGGAGTGTAAACGTGGCAAATTACTATCTTACATATGGTTATCCTCTGATGGTGGCAGCTTCTAAACTGGTGGATGGTTACGTAGTAGAAAACGGCGAGGTTGGCGTGCAGACATTACCAAATGACATTGCTATGGTGTGGGCCGAATTACTTAGTTGTGGTTTTTCAGATAATAAAACTGCGGTAGAAAAACTTGCTGGGCGTGGCTTATTGTATGCAGGTGCTTCAAAAGAAGAAATACTAATGCAATGCCGTACATTATATTCAATCCGTCAAGGTATTGGATCGACTTTAATGGATAAAGACAAGGACGGAGAAAATAAACTGTACTATTCAGTAAGACTTGGAAAAGAAAATTATACGCTGTCTGATTTTCAAAGAAGATTTTGGGTAGAATCCAGTGGAAAAAAGAGAATCGGTCAGATTTTAGATGATATAGCAAAGGAAATTGCTCCTCCAAGTACTGAAGATATGGCGGAACAGATATTCTTACTGATAAAGTTTGGACTGCTATTTATTGAAAAATAAGAACCTGTCTTCACAAGAAAAATATGGTATAATAGAAGAGCGATGAGATATACAAGTGATATGACAGATAGTCAATGGGAAATAATAAAGCCGATATTACAGGGAGCAAAATACAGAAGCTTGGAAGAAAAACGAGAACAGATAAATGCAGTATTTTACTTGGTGAAAACAGGGTGTCAATGGAGGAACTTGCCAAAAGATTTTCCTAAGTGGAAGACTGTATATAGCTTCTATAGAAGGGCATGTTTGAATGGAATATGGGATAAAATACAAAAAGCACTGGTCAAAAAAGTTCGTTTGGCAAAAGGTAAAAAAGAAACTCCAAGCTATGCTTTGATTGATTCACAAAGTGCTAAAACAGTATCATCAAATGAAAAATGTGGATATGATGGAGGAAAAAAACGAAAGGAAGAAAAAGACACATAGTAACAGATACAATGGGAAATCTGCTTTGTGTGCACGTTCATGCCGGCAACATTCACGATACCAAGGGAGGGGTATATACTCTTGAAAAAGCTTTATATCATTATCCCACACTTATTGGAGTTTGTGCCGATCAAGGATACAGAGGTACTTTTAAAAACACGTTTGAGATTTTTCACAATATAAAAGTTGATATTTCTCCGCGAATAAAAAATGAATTTGAAATTCAGCCTGTTCGTTGGGTAGTTGAACGAACATTTGGTTGGATGACTTGGTCTAGGCGTTTGTCAAAAGACTACGAAATTAAAACTTTTTACCAAGAAAATATTTGTATCATTTCCAATTTACAAACCATGTTGCGTAGATTTTAGCTTGTGAAGATAGGTTCTCAGGAATATGAGCGTTCCAGCAATCCTGACTATCGCAACGGCAGGAAAACCAAGAAAATTCGCGGAAACTTCGGAGAAACTGAAATAGAAGTACCGCAGGATCGTGACGGCAGTTTTGAGCCCAAGGTCGTAAAGAAGCGTCAGAAGGATATCTCAGGCATTATTCTGTTTTTTCTCCATTCAATGGCAATTTCACAGCAAAAGTCGTTCCATCTTTTGAACTTGGTTCCACGCACACACTTCCTCCATGCAGTACTGCAATTTCTCTTACAAGGGCAAGCCCCAAACCAACACCGCCCATCTGTCTGCTTCTTGACTTATCTACACGAAAAAAAGGCTGAAAAATGCTTTCCCTGTATTTTTCCGGAATTCCACAGCCTGTGTCTGCAATATGCAACAAAACCTGCTGATCTTCTTGTTGCATAGAAACGGTCACACTGCCGCCTGAATGATTGTATTTAATTGCATTTTCAATCAGATTAAATAGCAATCTATAAATCAGCGTATCACTGCCAATCATGTGAACATCTTCACAATTTTGATGTAATGTAATGTTTTTTTGTTCGGCAAGTGTGGTAAGATCTGTCAGAATCTCATCAATTAGTGGTGCTAACTCAATTTCATCAGAACGGGAAACAGACTGCAAATTGCTCATTTCCAGAAGCGTACGAACAAGGGAAGTCAAACGGTCTACCTGATCAATTTGAAATTGCACCAACTTTGAGGTTTCTGCATCAACATCAGAATGTTCTTCAGTAAACAGCTCTAATTTCGTCTGCATCATTGCCAATGGTGTTCGCAATTCATGTGCAGCATTTCCTGCAAACTGACGCTGTAAATCAAACGACAATGCAAGTCGGTCAAGCATATGATTCACTGAACAACTCAACTGCTGAAATTCTGCTGCTGTATTTTCATCAAGACGTGTGCTGGTAAGATTGTCCTGATCGATATTTTCCGTTTGCTGTGAAAATTTTTTCAATGGTTTGAGGGCTCTGCCACTTACAAAATATGCAATTGCCGCACTCAATAGTGTGACTATGGCTGTAATACACCAGCCCTTTTTTCCAAAAGTTGCCTTAGCATCGTAAACTTCCTGAGAAAACTGACGGAGAAATGCAGACATCTGCTGATCATCGAATTCAATTTTCACAACATCAGAGTTTCCGGTGTCATATTTCATGACGAAACCATTCAGCGAATCCATGCTGACGGTACCGGAACGATAGAGCAGAAGATTTAAACAAATACAAGTTCCGGCAATTAAAATCGCAGTCAGCAATGTAATTCTCCATTGAAAAGAAAGACGTTTCATTCGCTTCATTTAGATTCTCCTTCTATCTCGTAGCCCTCTCCAATTCGGTTTCTGATAGGATCATAACCAAGAACTGAACGAAGTTTCTTTCGAAGTGAAGAAATGTGAACACGAATCGAATTGCTGAAACTATCAACACTGCTGTCCCACACATGTTCAATAAGTTCTTCTTGACTTATGGGTCTGCCCTGATGCAACATCAGATATTCCAATACACCGGTTTCCTTACGTGTCAGATTAATTGCAATGCCGTCTACTACTGCAATACGGCTTTTGGTATCATATGTAATTTTGCCGCATTGCAAACAAACATCTCGCTGAATAAACTGTCTTCGTGTAAGGCTGCGAATTCTTGCCTCCAATTCTGCAAGATGAAATGGTTTTGAAAGATAATCATTTGCACCTGCATCCAACCCCTCTACTTTGTCATTGATTTCACTTCGTGCCGATAAAATCAATACGGGTGTTTCTTGATTTTCTTCCCGAAAATTACGGAGAAGCGTCATTCCATCTATCTTAGGAAGATTTAAGTCTAATAATACCAGATCATAATATTCAACTGCTAAATACTCTGAAGCTGTTTCTCCATCGCCACAAGCATCTACTTCATATCCTGAATGCTGCAATTTTTTTTTGATGTCCTCTCGCAAGGACTGTTCGTCTTCTACTATTAAAAGTCTCATAGTAAGCTCCTTATATTTTTTCTTTATAATAACATATGTAAATAAAATTTGTGTTAATTTTCTCTTAACGCAGATTTTATACTGTATGGTGTATACTGGTATCATCAAATCACAGGAGGGAAACAAATGGCATTAAAAAAAGCAGCTGTGCAAGTGCTTCTTTTGCTCATTGGAATTGTAATGCTCGTCTTTGGCATCTGGCGTGACGAAGCACAAACAGTTTTTTCAAAGGCAATTCGATTGTGTATGGAGTGTGTTGGAATTGGCTAAGATAAAACAGCGTAACAAAAAGAAAGTGCATTTTTTTGCACGATTTCGAGGTTGGATTCAGGCAGTGGCAACTCTTCTGACAAACATTCATCTTCCAAATTTTTTGAAAGGTTCCCTGAATCAGGGAAAAGGAAAATATACCTGTGTGCCGGGGTTAAATTGCTATTCCTGTCCGGGAGCAGCCGGATCTTGTCCCATTGGTGCCTTTCAGGCAGTTGTAGGGTCATCTAAATTCAAATTTTCCTATTATATCACCGGAATACTGATTTTATTTGGCGTTTTATTGGGAAGATTTATCTGCGGATTTCTGTGTCCATTTGGATGGTTTCAAGAACTTCTGCATAAGATTCCGTCCCCGAAACTCTCTACCAAAAAACTGAAACCATTGCGTTATCTGAAATATGGTGTTTTACTGGTGATGGTGATTCTTCTTCCAATCGTCGTTGTAAATGAAATTGGTATGGGCGACCCGTTCTTCTGCAAATATCTTTGTCCGCAAGGCGTTTTAGAAGGTGCAATTCCATTATCTATTACTAACGAAGGGATTCGCAATGCATTGGGAGTACTTTTTTCCTGGAAAGCATTTGTTTTGCTGGCAGTTATAGTGGGCAGTATATTTTTTTATCGTCCATTTTGTAAATGGCTCTGTCCGCTGGGAGCATTTTATGCACTTCTGAATCGAGTATCTCTCTTCCAAATGAAAGTTGACAAAGACAAATGTGTATCTTGTGGTGCTTGCGAAAAGGCATGTAAGATGGATGTCGATGTCACAAAGAATCCAAATCATACCGAATGTATTCGTTGTGGGATGTGTATGAAGTCCTGTCCAACAAATGCAATTTGCTATAAATATGGCTTTGGAGATTCGTCAAAAACAAAAAAACTTGCAACAGAAAAAAAGGAGTTAAAAAAATGAAAAAAAATTGGATCATTACATTGGCAGCTTGTATGGTATTTTCTCTTTCTCTTAGCGGATGCGGTAATGCAACGAATTCTGCTTCACAAACCACATCAAGTGAATCCTCCAGCAAGGCGGAAACATCTGAAAAATCTGAACAGGATTTGCTGGAAGAAGAAAACAATATTTTAGAAAAGAACCAAGACCTTTGGGAAAAAGTCTTTGCATCCATGGATAAAAATATTACTGATGATATGTTGAGCTCAAACTATGGGGATGTTCTGATAGCTGCCATAGAAAATGCAAAAGACCAGTTTTCAGATACAGAATATGAAATGTTGATGTCAGATGCAGAGCAAATTCGCAAGATTGAAGATGAAATTGCTGCACTTCCAACCAATTCTGACAATGAATCGACAAATGCTGCAACAGGCAGTTCTTTTCCGCAGTTTGAGGGAAATGATTTGGATGAAAACAAAGTGGACAGCAGTATTTTTGCAGAAAATGCTGTGACAGTCGTGAATTTTTGGTTCAATGATTGTAAGCCTTGTGTGGAAGAACTAAGCGAAATGAACGCATTGAATGACCGCATTAGGGAACAGGGCGGTGAAGTCATTGGTGTTAATGTCGGAACATTGGATGGCAACGAGGAAAATATTGCAACAGCAAAACAAATTCTTGAAACAAAAGGAGCAAAATATCGTAACATCTATTTTGATTCTAACAGCGATGCCGGAAAGTTTGCACTGGGCGTCACTGCATTCCCGACAACTTATGTTATTGACAGAAACGGTAATATTGTTGGTGAAGCACTTCTTGGCGGCATTGATAATGACGACAATCTTAATACACTCCAAAATACAATTGATGAAGTTCTTGCAAAGGACGCTCAAAAATAAAACTAGGGAGTGTTGACACTAAGATAATATGCAGATTTTCGAGCATAAATTTTAC
>ENA-OUOY01001840-OUOY01001840.1-human-gut-metagenome-genome-assembly--contig:-NODE-1840-length-11629-cov-3.723605_pt1 | contig 11629 bp, 9 predicted proteins | sample MGYA00237937_ERZ548767 | MGnify/ENA primary metagenome ERZ548767 (study PRJEB26490, sample SAMN05356887) | human gut metagenome | biome: terrestrial biome; feature: human-associated habitat; material... | reverse complement strand
CGACGGAACGTCCGGTGTTTCGCTTATCCAAAACCAGCCCTTGTCAACAAGAGTGAATTTATCTTTTTTGTAAAACACAGGTGAAAACTCACCCTCGTCCTTGCCGTCATCTCTGCCGACTCCGACGAAATCATATTCGTCCATGCTCTCGCGGAAAATGCCCATCCAGCCGATGTGTGCTTCCTGGATTCCGAAAATGTCCGGCATATAATTTCTGACGGTTGCTATAACGTCAGCGTCTCTGTCTAACCACGAGTGCCCCTCACAGCCGTAGCAGAGTACATTAAAACTCATAATCTTCAATCTGCCTGCTCCTCCCTATTCATTATCTGATAACTGAGAGTCATAAGACTGTCATTAAGGTGAACGTTTTCGACCGTTACTCCCGGATAATTCGACGCAATGTCGTAGTGGCTGAAATTCCAGAAATTTGTTATTCCGAGATTAACAAGCCTTTCTACAATCGCAGGAGCAGCCTCGGTAGGCACGCAAAGCACGGCCACCTTCGGCTCAACCTCTTTGCAATAGACCTCCAAATCCTCAACAGGATACACGGAAAGTCCCTTTATTCTGATGTCCTTCATTTTATCTGCGTTGCTGTCGAAAAGTCCGACAAGCTCAAATCCTCTGTCCTCAAAGGTCATATGAGAAGCAATTGCTCTGCCGAGATTGCCGCAACCGAAGAGAATGGTTTTGAAGCCGTTTTGAACACCGAGAATTGTGCCGATTTCATTTTGAAGCTGTTCCACATTGTAGCCGTAGCCCTGCTGACCGAATCCGCCGAAGCAGTTAAGGTCCTGCCGAATCTGCGATGCGGTCAAGCCCATGCGCTGAGACAGCTCTTTTGATGAAATTCTTGTTATATTATTTTTTTTAAGTTCGCCGAGGAATCTGTAATATCGGGGCAAACGCTTAATTACGGACATTGAAACCGATTTCTTTTCCTTTGCCACAGTTATTACCTCACTTTATTATTTGCTGAGTTTTTTTACCGTTTCCATCACATAGTCGCTGATTTCGGAGCATGTGCAGCCCCTGTCGCGACCCGTAATTGTGAGCTTTTTCTCTGTAAACATACAGATGTCAAGAGCCTTTTCGAGCATATCTGCCTTCTCCTGCTCTCCGATATGGGAGAGGAGCATAACCGAAGCTCTGAGCATTGAGCACGGGTCGGCATACTGACCTCTGCCTTCTTCAATCATTCTCGGAGCCGAACCGTGAATGGCTTCAAACATGGCATACTTCTTGCCGATGTTTGCACTGCCGGCAGTACCTACGCCGCCTTGAAATTCTGCGGCTTCGTCGGTGATAATGTCGCCGTAAAGGTTGGGGAGAATAAATACCTTGAAATCCTTGCGGCGCTTCGGGTCGATGAGCTTAGCTGTCGTGATGTCAATATACCACTCATCGGTCGTAATCTCGGGATAATCCTTGCCTATGTTCTTGCAAAGATTGAGAAATTTACCGTCGGTTGTCTTGATAATATTGGCCTTGGTGATAATTGAAACTCTGTCCTTGTGATTTCTTCTTGCGTAGTCATAGGCGAGCTTTGCAATTCTCTCACAGCCCTCCGTTGTGGTTACAACAAAATCAACAGCGAGATCGTCCGTTACATTAACTCCCTTTGAACCGACGGCATAAGCACCTTCTGTGTTCTCACGGAAGAATGTCCAGTCGATACCCTCCTCGGGAACCTTAACGGGACGAAGATTTGCGAAAAGGTCGAGAGCCTTTCTCATTGCAACGTTTGCGCTCTCAATGTTCGGCCACGGGCCGCCCTGCTGAGGAGTTGTTGTCGGTCCTTTGAGAATAACGTGGCATGATTTGAGCTCTTCAAGAACGTCGTCGGGAATTGCCTTGTTGGCGGCAACACGATTCTCAATTGTAAGGCCGTCGATAACCTTGAACTCGACTTTGCCCGTCTTAACCTTATCGGCAAGCATATATTCAAGAACTCTTGCGCTCTCCTTGGTGATAATCGGGCCGATTCCGTCACCGCCGCAAACGCCGATTACAATTTTATCAAGCTTTTCATAGTCAACAAAATCGCCCTGAGCCTTGATTTTATCGGAACGGTCGCTCTGCTCACGGATAAGAGCCTCAAATTTTTCAACTGCGTTTTTAATCTGTATATCTGTCATTGTTTTGCTCCTTTACAATGTATTTTGCTTTAATACCGAACTCGGGTCAATACGGACACCGACCCATGCGGACTATGATTTTGCCCCGCTTCGGTGTGTCAAAGAAGTTTGATGGAAATATTATTCAGGCATTTATCAAAGCTTCCAAATTAAGGTGAAGTCTTGACAAATTCTCTGATAAATTTTTTATTAAATCACTTCTGCGACTCTCTTGTATAATCAAGCAATCCACCGGCAAGGAGAATGTCTCTCTGACGCTCGGAAAGCTGATAGTCAAGCTTATAGCTCTCGCCTGTTGTGAGGTTCTTGAGCGTAACATCAGTACCGTTTGCAATGCTCTCACGAATTCCCTCAAGGCAAAGCTCGTCATTTACGCTGATTTTGTCGTAATCATTCTCGTTTGCAAAGGTGAACGGAATAATACCTGCATTAACAAGGTTTGCGCAATGGATACGGGCAAACGACTTGGTGATGACCGCCTTAATTCCGAGATAGAGCGGAACAAGAGCGGCATGCTCGCGTGATGAGCCCTGTCCGTAGTTTGCACCGCCGATGATGATGCCCTTACCTGCCGCCTTGCAATGCTCTGCAAACTTCTCGTCACACTGCTTGAAACAGAAGTTTGAAAGGTACGGAATATTTGAACGGTATGGCAAAATCTTTGCACCTGCCGGCATGATGTGGTCTGTTGTGATGTTGTCGCCGACCTTGAGAACAGCCTTGGCTGTGATGTCCTCGGGCATTGCCTCGGTCTTGGGGAAAGGCTTGATGTTCGGGCCGTACATAACCTCAACGGAATCTGCGTCCTCAACGCTTGCGGGCATTGCGATCATGTTGTCGTTTATAATAAACTCGTCCGGCATCTCGATCTCGGGCATTTCACCGAGCTCACGGGGATCAGTAAGAACACCTGTAAGAGCGGAAGCGGCTGCAACCTCGGGGCTGACAAGATAAATGCCTGCGTCGGCTGTGCCCGAACGTCCCTCAAAGTTACGGTTAAATGTACGAAGCGATACGCCCTTTGAATTCGGCGACTGACCCATGCCTATGCACGGACCGCAAGCCGATTCAAGAATTCTTGCGCCTGCATCAATCATATCCGAAAGTGCACCGTCAAGAGCAAGCATATTAAGCACCTGCTTTGAACCGGGAGCGATTGAAAGGCTGACCGACGGACAAACAGTCTTGCCCTTGAGGATAGCGGCAACCTTGAGCATATCCATGAGAGATGAGTTTGTGCACGAGCCGATACAAACCTGATCGATGTGAATTTTGCCTATCTCCCGGCAGCTCTTTACATTATCGGGCATATGAGGCATAGCTGCGAGCGGAACAAGCTCGTTGAGGTCGATATCAATAATCTCATCGTAAACCGCATCATCGTCTGCGCTAAGCTCGATCCAATCCTTTTCACGACCCTGAGCCTTGAGAAAAGCCCTGGTGATATCATCGGACGGGAAAATAGAGGTTGTTGCGCCAAGCTCCGCTCCCATGTTTGTGATTGTTGCTCTCTCGGGAACCGAAAGCGTCTTGACACCCTCACCGCCATATTCAACTATCTTGCCTACGCCGCCCTTGACGGACATGATCTGAAGAACCTTGAGGATAATATCCTTTGCGGCAACCCACGGCTGAAGCTTGCCGGTGAGATTGACACGAACCATTTTCGGCATTGTTATGTAATATGCGCCGCCGCCCATAGCAACAGCAACGTCAAGTCCGCCTGCGCCCATGGCAAGCATTCCTATTCCGCCGCCTGTCGGTGTGTGGCTGTCGGAGCCGATAAGAGTTTTTCCGGGGATACCGAAGCGCTCAAGATGAACCTGGTGACAAATACCGTTGCCGGGACGTGAAAAACGAAGACCTCTCTTCTTTGCGACAGACTGAATAAAGCGATGATCATCGGCATTTTCGAAGCCTGTCTGCAATGTGTTGTGGTCGATATATGCAACGGAAAGCTCCGTCTTAACACGGTCAATTCCCATTGCCTCAAACTCAAGATATGCCATTGTGCCCGTGGCATCCTGAGTCAGAGTCTGGTCGATTTTAAGACCGATTTCACTGCCAACCGTCATATTGCCGGAAAGCAGATGATTTTTGATAATTTTCTGAGCTATTGTGTATCCCATAGCGTTGAAACCTCCGACTTGTTCAAATTTTTAACAATCTTTATTTTATTATATAATGCCTTATTTGTCAATGTTTTGACAGTATTTTCCGACAAAAATTTAAGGCGATATCACATAAAATATACAGCGCACCTTGCTCAAATCTGCTTCCTTCACGTTATATTAAAACTCCTTGCCTATACAAGAATAAAATCTCTTTAAGAGACAGAAGAAAACTAAAAAGCGAAGCCATAATCCACACTAAGCACACATCATTGCCGCCGCCTGTGAATTATAGCTTTTTTCTTTGGTCTATGCAAAATGCGCCGACCCCGTGTATTCTTATCCTCCGAGGTATGCCTTCTTAACATCCTCGCTCTTCATAAGCTCCTCGCCTGTACCCGAAAGAACTATCTTTCCGGTTTCAAGAACATAAGCTCTGTCGGAGATCGCAAGGCTCTTACCTGCGTTCTGCTCAACAAGAAGGATTGTTGTTCCGTCATTATTTATATCCTTAATGATTTCAAAAACCTGATCGACAAGCAGCGGAGAAAGACCCATTGAAGGCTCATCCATCATAAGAAGCTTCGGGTGGCTCATAAGAGCACGTCCCATTGCAAGCATCTGCTGCTCACCGCCCGAGAGCGTTCCGGCAATCTGATTTTTTCGCTCCTCAAGACGGGGAAAGCGAGTGTATATCTTCTCAATATCATCCTTGATATTTTTCTTATCCTTGAGTGCGAACGCGCCCATGAGCAGATTATCGTAAACCGAGAGCTCCTGGAAAATCCTGCGGCCTTCGGGACACTGAGTCATGCCCATTTCAACGATTTTGTGACAGGGAGTTTTTGTAATGTCCTTGCCCTCATATGTCACGTGACCCTCACGAATCGGGATAAGTCCCATGATCGACTGCATCGTTGTTGTCTTACCTGCGCCGTTGGCTCCGATAAGCGTAACTATTTCGCCCTGATTAACCTCAAAGCTGATACCTCTGATAGCCTGTATAACACCGTAATAGACCGAAAGGTCTTTAACTTCCAACATTGCCATAACATCAACCTCCGATATAAGCCTTGACAACCTCGGGGTCATTAAGAGCGTCGTCTACCTTGCCCTGGCAGAGAACCGTGCCGAAGTTGAGAACGGTAATCTCATCGCAAAGACCCGAGACAAATTTAAGGTCATGCTCGATGAGAAGAATTGTAATGTCAAAATTGTCACGGAGATATCTTACCGTGTCCATAAGCTCCTGAGTTTCATGAGGATTCATACCTGCCGCCGGCTCATCAAGAAGCAAAAGCTTCGGATTAGTAGCAAGCGCACGAGCAATTTCAAGCTTTCTCTGTTTACCGTAAGGAAGGTTGCAGGCAAGATTGTTTCTTTCCTCATAAAGGTCAAATATCTTGAGAATTTCTTTTGCCTTGTCTCTCATTCTGACCTCTGTATCATAGTGCTTCGGCAGCTTTATCATGCTGATAAAGGGGTTGCACTTAAACTCGGGCTGATTGTGGAGTCCTACAAGAACGTTTCTGATAACGCTCATATTATTGAAAAGACGGATATTCTGGAAGGTTCTTGCAATGCCCTTGTGATTGATCTTTTCCTGAGTTTTGCCCGTCAAATCCTCACCGTCAAGGTAAAATGTGCCTGTTGTCGGCTTGTAAACACCTGTGAGGAGGTTGAAAACCGTCGTTTTACCGGCACCGTTAGGGCCGATAAGACCATATATCTGACCTTTTTTAATCTTCAGATTAACATCCTGAACCGCTTTAAGTCCGCCGAATGAAATTCCAAGATTTTTCGTTTCAAGTACATAGTCAGCCATGCTTATTTGCCCCCTTTCTGAGGTTTATCGGGTTTGAACGGGTCGTTCTGCTTTACATCTGTCGTAAGGACCTCATCCATACGAATCTTTGTTGTAACAACATCCCATCTGTTTGTATCCGAATACTGCTTTCCCGGATTTTTGAGGCGCTTCTCACGAAGCTTGTTAGCGATTGAGAATCTCTCTCTGACGCTCTTGAGAGCGGGAGCATTGTTGAAGATAACAACAACAATAAGGATGATGGCGTAAACAAGATACTTGAGTGCCGCCAGATCGCCCGAAAGCTGAGTCTGGAGCTGGAAATTGAGGTATGTGATAAATACAGCCGAAATTATTGAGCCGGTGATATTACCCATACCGCCGAGAACAACCATAACGAGAATCTCGATTGAATAGTTGAATGAGAAGAACGAGTAAACAACCGGAGTAACATATGAGCCGTAAATAACGCCTGCCATGCCTGCAAAAAATGCGGCAAAGACGAAAACAAACAGCTTATAGTATGTGATGTTGATACCCATTGCCTTTGCGGCGATCTCGTTGTCACGGATAGCCGTGATTGCACGGCCGTGCTTACTTCTGATAATATTTTGAATAAGGAAAAGCGAAATCAGAACCGTAACAAGAGCCACAATATAAAGGTCCTTGCCGTACTTCTTGGTTGAAAGACCGAGAGCGGCGCCGAAAGTCGGAAGATTCTTGAATATGGTTCTTACGATTTCACCGAATGCAAGGGTAACAATTGCAAGATAGTCGCCCTTGAGTCGAAGCGCGGGAAGTCCGATAATAAATCCGAATACTGCGGCAACAAGTCCGCCGATAAGCATTGAAATGATAAGCACAAGAAGCTTTGAATCCATTACATTGTAAAGCTCTTTTGCAATATAGCATCCGATGTATGCACCGACGCACATGAAGCCGGCATGACCGAGTGACAATTCGCCGAGGAAACCGACTACAAGGTTAAGTGAAACAGCAAGCAAAATACTGTATGCCATCTGAGCAAGCAAGCCTGCGCTTGAACGGGGAAGATTTCCGAAAGTGCTCATAAGAAGAGGAACTGCAAGCATTACAATTATAATAAAATAATTGAATGTATCCTTAATTCTTATTCCTTTTTTAATATTCTTGAGATAATTCATAGCTTATACCTTCTCCCTTCTCTTCTTGCCGAGGATTCCGATAGGTCTTACAAGGAGAATAACTATCAGCAAAGCGAATTCAATAGCTGTTGCATACGGAGCAAGTACCGGAACGCTCAAAGCAAGCTTCTCAACAACGCCGAGAATAACGCCTCCGAGCATTGCGCCCGGGATTGAACCGATACCGCCGATAACCGCTGCAGCAAAGGCCTTAATACCGGGCATTGAGCCGAGTGTCGGGCTGACAGAAGGAATCTGCATGAGATAGAAAACGCCTGCACAAGCCGCAAGAGCCGAACCTATAGCGAATGTTATCATAATAATCTTATTTACATTAACACCCATGAGCTGAGCTGCTCCCCTATCCTCGGAAACAGCCTGCATGGCACGTCCTGTTTTTGTATATTTTACGAAAAGTGTAAGAGCAACCATGATAACCGCACCGACAACGAGTGTAAGAATCGTGTTAAGATTAAGCTCTGCCGAACCGACATTCACCATATGAGTTTCGCTGATTGTAACAGCCTGGCTCTTTGACTTGAAAATGAGCTGAGCAATACTCTGAAGAAGATAGCTGACACCGATAGCCGTGATAAGAACAGCAAGGGGAGAAGCACCTCTCAGAGGCTTATAAGCAACCTTTTCAATGACAATACCCACGACCGTACAAACAACAACTGCGGCAACAACGCCGAGAAGCGGATGACCGTTTGCATTGATGGTTACAAGGATAGCATAAGCGCCGACCATGATGATATCACCGTGGGCAAAGTTCAGCATCTTAGCGATACCGTAAACCATTGTGTAGCCCAAAGCAATAAGAGCATAGATAGCTCCTAAGCTGAATCCGTCCAATATTGTAGACAACATTTGATCTACTCCTTTTCGTTAGATTCTAAAAATTAAACCGCTGATAAACCGATACCTGCAAACCGTATTAAATTGGTTTTCAGATACAGATTGATCGGCGGTTTAAAATACACCTTTACGGGTGCCGAATGACACCCGTAAAGATTGAGTTATAAAATTCCGTATCTTGGATTAAAGAACATCCTTGAACTGAAGTTCCTTCTTGCAAGCGCCGGAAGCGTCCCAGGACATTGTGCCTGTTGCGCCCGTGAGTGTGAATCCGTCAGCTGTGATAGCAGCCTTAACCTTCTCGCAAAGATCGCTCGGGCTGATTGTTACATCATTAACGCCTGCTGCCTTCATTGCATTGAAGATAGCGTAAACTGCATCGTAAGCGTCTGCTGCGAACTGGTCGGGAGTCTCGTTGTACTTTGCCTTGTAGGCTGTAACAAACTTGCTTACCGTTGCGTCCTTGCTGTCTGCATCGAACGGAGTGATGTACTTAACCTTGTTTGTAACAGTCTTTGAGTCGATAAGATCTGCGATACCGTCAAATCCGTCTGTACCGACAAGGTCGGCTTTGCAGCCCTTAGCTGTTGCAGCCTTGCAGATAAGTGAACCTTCCTGATAGTACATCGGGAGGAAGATAACGTCGCAATCCTTGAGCTGTTCGATCTGAGTTGAGAAGTCCTTATTGTTCTCAGCGTCGAATGTAGCTGCCTTGAATGTTACGCCCTTAGCGTCCATCTCTGCCTTGAAAGCATCGAAGACACCTGTTGAATATGTGTCGCTGGTGTTGTAGATAACACCGATATTCTTGTAGTTCTTAGCAAGATCGTCTGCAGCAAGAGTACCCTGATCCGGATCACCGAAGCAAACACGGAAGCCGTTATCTCTGCCCTCAATAACCTTAGCTGCGGAAGCTGACGGAGTGATGTAGAAGAGGTTATCCTCAACTGCACTTGCACCGAAAGCATCGCAAGAATCAGTCGTAACGGAACCGAGCGAGATCTGCATACCTGCTTCATAAAGTGAGTTGTAACCGGTGGTTGCATCCTGAGCAGTTGCCTTGTCATCCTTCATATCGAACTTAAATTTAACACCGTTAAGACCGCCTGCCGCATTGATCTCTTCAATAGCGATCGTTGCACCGTTCTTTACGGAGTTACCGTAGGAAGCATTATCGCCTGTAAGAGGGCCTGTTGTACCAATGAAATACTCTGTGTTGTTTGCTGCGTAGTTGTCGCCCGATGCTTTTTTGCTGTCGCCGCCTTCTTTACCGCCGCAAGCGGAGAAGCCGAGAGCAATCAAGGCAAGAGCAAGAACTGCCGCAAGAACCTTTTTTACTGACTTTTTCATAAAATGACCTCCTTTTAATTTCCGAGCTGCTTTTGTAACTCGGTAAACATCATCTATGATGTGAATAATGATACACTCTTAATATTGAGTTGTCAACAGATTATTTTTAAAAATTACGTCGATTTTTTAATGAAATTGGCTAAATTCAAAGTCTCGTTTTTGTGCACTTTTCACATTACGGAATGTAATGTCATTTTTTACAATATGAATATATTCAGTAAGGGGTATAAATATACAAATTGACTAAAAAATATCATGATTTGAGCGCTTTAAAGCGCTGTTTTATTAAACCATTCAGAACTGAGCCTTCAAAGCATCAATCTTATCCGTGTGCTCCCACGGGAGATCGACGTCTGTTCTTCCCATATGACCGTAAGCCGAAGTCGCTGTATAGATCGGTCTGCGAAGGTCAAGCTCGTCGATAATCGCCGCCGGACGAAGGTCAAATACATTCTGAACCGCCTTTGCAAGCTCTGCGTCGGAATGAACACCCGTACCGAAGGTATCGACCATGACCGAAACAGGCTTTGCAACGCCGATTGCATAAGCGAGCTGAAGCTCACACTTTTTGGCAAGGCCTGCCGCAACAATGTTTTTGGCAATGTAACGGCACATATATGCCGCCGAACGGTCGACCTTTGTCGGATCCTTTCCGCTGAAAGCTCCGCCGCCGTGACGTGAATATCCACCGTAGGTGTCAACAATTATCTTACGTCCCGTAAGGCCCGAATCGCCCTGCGGTCCACCTGTTACGAAACGACCTGTCGGGTTTACATAAATCTTTGTGTTTTCATCAATAAGTGACGGGTCAATCGTCGGCTTGATTACCTTTTCAATAATATCCTTGCGGATTGTTTCAAGCTCAACATCGGCGCTGTGCTGGGAGGAAACAACTATTGCGTCGATCCTAACAACCCGATCGTCGTCATATTCAACCGTGACCTGAGTTTTACCGTCGGCTCTGAGATATGCAAGTTCTCCGTTCTCTCTCTCCTCTGTCAGCTTAAGAGCAAGCTTGTGGGCGAGAGAAATCGGCATCGGCATAAGCTCGGGCGTTTCGTCACACGCATAGCCGAACATCATTCCCTGATCGCCTGCGCCGTTGAGATTGTACTTATCCTCCTCGCCGCCTTTAAGTTCAAAGGAAGCGTCAACGCCCATTGCGATGTCCGGTGACTGCTTATCAAGAGAAGTGATGATTGCACAGGTGTTGCCGTCAAAGCCCTTGTCCGCACTGTCATAACCGATATCGCAGATAGCCTTTCTTGCGATTGACGGGATATCAATATTTGCCGTTGTTGAAATCTCGCCCATAATGAGAACCATACCGGTTGTGCAGCAGGTCTCGCAGGCGACACGTCCGTTCGGGTCCTGAGCCATGATAGCGTCAAGGATTGAGTCGGAAATTCTGTCACATATTTTATCGGGATGACCCTTTGTTACAGATTCTGATGAAAAAAGATGCTTTGCCATTTTAAAATACCTCCATTTTCCGAGCCGCCGATTAAGCAAAACAAGATGTCGGCAGCCGCTCCGTTCGTAAAAAACGCCCCCGGCAAAAACCGAGAGCGTATATAGCCTTATCTTTCGGTTACACCGCAGGATTTAGCACCTTGCCAATGGCAGGTTGCCGAGCTTCACAGGGCCTGTTCCCTCAGCTACTCTGAATAAGGGGTGTTTCGTTTCACGAAATCTATCAAATTGTATATGTGATTATATACTATATTACTGTAATAGTCAAGTGGTAAATTATAGTTTTTAGAGGTACTGTCACTTGCAAGGGGTGCTGAGCGGTTAGTGAACAGTGGTTAAAGAAGGTCTGATAAAATTGTTTTCTGCTGACTAACTTAGAAATATGCAGTAACAAACAAGGGTGCTGCCCCGTGACAAATAAAGGTACTGCCCGAGCGAAAATGCTATGGGCGGTCGATACCTTTAAACGGGTTTGAAAGAAAATCGTCCACAGTGCTTTTTGCAGTGAGCGGTGCTGTACAAAGGTACTGCCCCGAGTGAAAATGCTATGGGCGGTCGATACCTTTAAACGAGTTTGAAAGAAAATCGTCCACAGTGCTTTTTGCAGTGAGCGGTGCTGTACAAAGGTACTGCCCCGAGTGAAAATGCTATGGGCGGTCGATACCTTTAAACGAGTTTGAAAGAAAATCGTCCACAGTGCTTTTTGCAGTGAGCGGTGCTGTACAAAGG
>ENA-OUOY01001834-OUOY01001834.1-human-gut-metagenome-genome-assembly--contig:-NODE-1834-length-11651-cov-3.767161_pt1 | contig 11651 bp, 5 predicted proteins | sample MGYA00237937_ERZ548767 | MGnify/ENA primary metagenome ERZ548767 (study PRJEB26490, sample SAMN05356887) | human gut metagenome | biome: terrestrial biome; feature: human-associated habitat; material... | reverse complement strand
GCGCAGAAGGTTGCGACCGCTGCTGCCGAGATAGTCACTGAGAAAGTCGCTGAGGCTAAGAATGCGGCAGGGGAGACGTCCGTCGCTAGCGAGCCCGCCACCGCCGCTGAGCCCGTAACCGCTGCCGCCCACGCCCCCGAAGGCGCGATCTTCAACCCCGAGGCCGCCCACGGCAACCTGCACCTGGGCATCGACGTGGGCTCCACCACCGTTAAGCTCGCCGTGCTCAACGACGACAACCAGATCGTCTACGCCAAGTACCAGCGCCACCACACCGACGTCCGTGCCTGCGCCCGCGACCTGTTCGAGGGCGCTGCGACCGTGCTGCCGATGGCCCAGATGACCTGTGCCATCACCGGCTCAGGCGGCCTGCTGCTGTCCCAGTGGCTCGACCTGGAGTTTGTCCAGGAGGTCATCGCCAGCAAGCGTGCCGTCGAGACCCTCATCCCGGCCACCGATGTCGCCATCGAGCTGGGCGGCGAGGACGCCAAGATCATCTACTTCGATAATGGCATTGAGCAGCGCATGAACGGCACCTGCGCCGGCGGCACGGGCGCGTTCATCGACCAGATGGCCACTCTGCTGCACACTGACGCCAGCGGCCTTAACGAACTCGCGGCCAACGCCACCACCATCTATCCCATTGCCAGCCGCTGCGGCGTCTTTGCCAAGACTGACGTGCAGCCGCTGCTCAACGAGGGCGCTCGCCCCGAGGACGTGGCCGCCTCCATCTTCCAGGCTGTCGTGACCCAGACCATCTCGGGCCTGGCGTGCGGCCGTCCCATCCGCGGCAACGTCGCCTTCCTGGGCGGCCCGCTGCAGTACCTCTCCGAGCTGCGCCACCGCTTCTACCTCACGCTCAACCTGGACGAGGAGCACCGTATCGTGCCCCAAAACGCCCACCTGTTTGTGGCGAGCGGCGCCGCCATGGCGCATGAGTCCAATAAGCTCAGCACGTTCCCGCAGCTCATCGAGGCCATCGATGCCCTGGGCGACACACAGGGTGCCGAGGTCGAGCGCCTGGATCCGCTCTTTGCCACCGACGAGGACTTTGCCGAGTTCAAAACCCGCCACGACCAGGAAGTCGTCCCCAAGGGCAAGCTCGAAGGCTACACCGGCCGCGTGTTCATTGGCATCGACGCCGGCTCCACCACCATGAAGGCCGCGCTCGTGGGCGAGGACGGCCAGCTGTTGCACACCTGGTACGGCAACAACAACGGCGACATCCTGGGCACGGCCAAGGTCATCATGGCCGATTTCTACAACCACATCCCCGCCGGCTGCACCATCGGCCACGTGACCACCACGGGCTACGGCGAGGCGCTGCTCATCGAGGCCCTCAAAGCCGATTCCGGCGAGATCGAGACCGTCGCGCACCTGCGCGGCGCCAAGGCGTTCCTGCCCGGCGTCGAGTTCATTCTGGACATTGGCGGCCAGGACATGAAGTGCCTGCGCGTCAAGGACGGCGTCATCGAGCACATCATGCTCAACGAGGCCTGTTCGTCGGGCTGCGGTAGCTTTATCGAGAGCTTCGCCGTCTCTATGAACATGGACGTGCGCGCGTTCGCCGATGCCGCCATCCACGCCAAGGCCCCCGTCGACCTGGGCAGCCGCTGCACGGTCTTTATGAACTCGCGCGTCAAGCAGGCGCAAAAGGAAGGCGCCACGGTGGGCGACATCGCCGCCGGCCTGTCCTATTCCGTCATCAAGAATGCCCTGTTCAAGGTCATTAAGCTGCGCGATCCCAAGGAGATCGGCAGCCAGGTGATCGTTCAGGGCGGCACCTTTATGTCCGATGCCACGCTGCGCGCGTTTGAGCAGCTCACCGGCGTTCATGCCGTGCGTCCCGACATCGCCGGCTGCATGGGCGCCTACGGTGCGGCCCTGCTCGCCCGCGATCGCGCCGGCGCCGACGGCACCTCGACCATTCTTTCGGCTGAGGACATCGCGCACCTCACCGTGACGCAAAAGCATGTCCGCTGCGGCCGTTGCTCCAACAACTGCCAGCTTACCGTCAACGACTTTGGCGGCGGTAGGCGCTTCATTACCGGCAACCGCTGCGAGAAGGGCGCCGGCCACAAAAAGCAGAAGACTGAGGCCCCCAACCTCTTCAAAAAGAAAAACGAGTTGCTGTTTAACCGCGAGGTGCTGAGCCCCGACGAGGCCCCGCGCGGCACCGTCGGCATCCCGCGCGCGCTCAACATGTACGAGAACTACCCCTTCTGGCATGCGTTCTTTACGCGCCTGGGCTTTAGCGTGCAGCTGTCCGACCAGTCGAGCAAAAAGACCTACCAGGCGGGCATCGAGTCCATGCCGTCCGAGAGCGTGTGCTATCCGGCCAAGATGAGCCACGGCCACGTGATGAACCTCATTGACCGTGACGTCGACTTTATCTGGATGCCGTGCGTGCGCTGGGAGCGCAAGGAGGATCCGACCGCCGGCAACTGCTATAACTGCCCCATCGTCATGAGCTACCCCACGGCGCTGGCGCTCAACATCGACGAGATCCGTGAGCAGAACATCGAGTTCCTGTACCCGTTTGTGCCCTATCACGACAAGACCGAGCTCAAGCGCCGTCTATACCAGGTGCTCGCCGTCGACCGTGTGGCCGATGCTGAGGCCGGTCGCGGTCGCGTGCGCGGTCCCAAGATCACGCGCTCTGAGGTCGATGCCGCCGTCAACGCCGCCTACGAGGCCGACGCGCGTTTTCACGAGGACATCCAGACCATGGGCGAGGAGGCCCTTAAGTGGGTCGAGGACCACGGCGGCCACGGCATCGTACTCGCCGGTCGTCCCTACCATAACGACCCCGAGATCAACCATGCCCTGCCCGAGCTTATCTCGAGCTTTGGCTTTGCGGTCTTTACCGAGGATTCGCTCGCGCATCTGGTGAAGCCCGAGCGTCCGATTCGCGTCGTCGATCAGTGGATGTATCACAGCCGCCTGTACGCCGTCGCCCGTTTTGTGACGATGCGCAACGACCTGGACCTGATCCAGCTCAATTCCTTCGGCTGCGGCCTGGACGCTCTGACCACCGATCAGGTGCAGGAGATTCTGGAAGCCAGCGGCAAGATCTACACCGTGCTCAAGATTGACGAGGTGTCCAACTTGGGCGCCGCGCGTATCCGTATTCGCTCGCTCATGGCGGCGCTCAAGGACCAGGAGGCCGAGCGCTTGGCCGAGGCTACGGCCGCGGGCGAGACTTACGAGCAGGGCGATGCCGCGCCGGTGGCGCCCTCCACGGATGCCCCCGCGTTCGCGAGCCGTAAGTACACGTTCGAGGCGCAGCGCGAGAGTGCTTCGACCGCGTGGCCCAAGGTGCCCTTTACCGAGCAGATGCGCGAGGAGGGCTACACCATCCTGTGCCCGCAGATGGCGCCGATCCACTTTGACCTGGTCAAAGAGGTGTTCCGTGGTGCTGGCTACAACTTGGAGCTGCTGCCCTCGACCGATCACGATGCCGTCGAGGCCGGCCTGCGCTACGTGAACAACGACATCTGCTATCCGTCGATCCTGGTGACGGGCCAGATCATGGAGGCCATCGAGAGCGGTCGATACGACCTGTCCAAGACAGCCGTGGTTATCAGCCAGACCGGCGGCGGCTGCCGTGCCACCAACTACATCGCGCTCATCCGCAAGGCCCTGCGCGAGAGCGGCCACCCCGAGATCCCGGTGATCTCGCTTTCGGCCGTGGCGCTGGGCGAGGACAACCCCGGCTTTAAGATTACGCCGGCGCTGCTTAAGCAGGCAGTCTACGCGGTGCTCTTTGGCGACGTGATGATGCAGATGCTCTATCGCTGCCGCCCGTACGAGGCTACGCCCGGTGCCGCCAACGCGCTCTACGAGGAGTACATGGCGCGCGCTCGCAAGCTGGCGCCCAAGTTTAACCGCCACAACTACACCAAGCTGTGCCGCGAGGCCATCCGCGCGTTCGACACCATGCCGCTCGTGGGCGAGGGTACCAAGCCGCGCGTGGGCGTGGTCGGCGAGATCCTGGTCAAGTTCCATCCCACAGCCAACAACCACGTGGTCGATGTCATCGAGCGCGAGGGCTGCGAGGCCGTGGTGCCGGGTCTGCTCGACTTTTTCCTGTACTCCATGAGCAACGCCGAGCTGCAGAAGGACGAGTTGGGAAGCTCCGCTACCACGCGCGCTGGTATGCAGGCGCTCATCAAGCTCGTGGACTGGATGCGCACGCCGGTGGAGGAGATGCTCGAGAAGTCCCGCCGCTTCGAGGCGCCCGAGCGCATCGGCACCATGGCCGACAAGGCCCGTACGGTGCTTTCGGTGTGCAACAACATGGGCGAGGGCTGGTTGCTCACGGCCGAGATGCTCGACCTGATCGACCATGGCGCACCCAACATCATCTGCACGCAGCCCTTTGCGTGCCTGCCTAACCACGTGGTGGGCAAGGCCGTGATCAAGGAGCTGCGCCGTCAGCACCCCGAGAGCAATATCGTCGCAGTGGACTACGACCCCGGTGCGTCCGAGGTCAACCAGCTCAACCGTATTAAGCTCATGATCAGCGTGGCCAAGGAAAACATGCGCGCCGGCAAGGGCTTTAAGCTTGAGAAGGTGGCGCCGCTCGCGATGGACGAGGTCACCGGCCAGATGCGTGCCCACGACGGCTGCGTGAGCTGCGGTTCGGTCGATGAGAGCGCCGTGGCGTCGGTCGCTGAGCGCCTGGGACGCGGCATTAAGAAGTAGCTGGCCTGCTATGGGCTGGATATGAGACAAACGGGTGGTGGCCGTACCGGCTACCACCCGTTTTTGCTTGGACATATGTTGCGTAAACGCCCCGACTATCACCCTTTGCGAACTCAGATTTCGGAAGTATGCGGCAAAATCTGAATAGACCGAGCACACCGAATATGTCCAAGCCCTGTACCTGCGGTTTTATTGGCGGAAAATCGGGGGGGTGCTCAAGGGTTCCGGAATTTGCCGCATACTTCCGAAAACGACGTCTCTGCGGCACCAAAAATCGCCCCCAGAACCCTGAGATAATGAACATATGTAGCCGTTTGCCGCGAAATACCATCCGTTTAAGGAACCCGTCCCCAACGCGCGTCATCTTTACGGTTGAATAAATACACATCTATGGAATTACGTAAGAGAGGACTGTTCCTATGAGCTACAAGACCGTTTGCGTTGCTGGCGGCGGCGTGCTGGGAAGCCAGATTGCCTTTCAGGCTGCCTACTGCGGCTTTGATGTAACGATTTGGCTGCGCAGCGAGGGCAGCATCGGCCGCACCCAGCCCAAGATCGATCATGTGCGCGAGGAGTACATCGCGGCTATCGAGGGCATGGCGGACGGCACGGGCGAGTGGTGCGCCGGTATCGCCGATAGCGGCCAGCCCTTCGACAAGGAAGCGGCGCTCGCCGCCGTTGAGCGTGCCTACTCCACACTCAAGCTGGAGCTCGATCTTGCCAAGGCAGTGGCTGACGCCGACCTGGTTATCGAGTCTATGGCTGAGGATACCCAGGCAAAGATTGACTTCTACAAGAAGCTCGCCCCGGTCCTCCCGCAAAAGACTGTCGTCGTGACCAACTCCTCCACGCTGCTACCGAGCACCTTTGCCAAGTACACCGGCCGCCCCGAGAAGTACCTGTCGCTGCACTTTGCCAATTCCATCTGGAAGAACAACATGACCGAGGTCATGGCGCAGGACCAAACCGACAAGCGCTACTTCGACGAGCTTGTCGACTTTGCCAACGATATTCGCATGCTTGCCCTGCCCGTCAACAAGGAAAAGAACGGCTATCTGCTCAATTCCATGCTGGTGCCATGGCTGCTTTCGGGCCTTGATCTGTACGTCTCGGGCGTGAGCGATCCCAAGAGCATCGACCTCGCGTGGACGCGTGGCACCGGCGCTCCCAAGGGCCCGTTCCGCGTATTCGACACGGTGGGTATCCAGACGGCCTACAACATCGTCATGCAGTATCAGAAGGTGCCGGGCCTGGTGAGCCCGCTGCTCAAGAAGATGATGATGCCCTACAACTTTAAGGCCATGGCCTCCGTCCTCAAGAAAATGCTCGACGAAGGCAAGCTGGGCGAAAGCTCGGGCGAGGGCTTCTTCAAGTACTAAGAACGATCCCTCGGGGTCGGAGGAAAACGGATCATTTTCGGCCGCCAGCAGTGAGAAGATGGACCCAGAAATAGAAAGGAGTGGCAATGGGCTGGCTCGGGCTTTGAAGACAAGTTATTGCAGGCCCAGGGCGATTTCTCGCTCAATGCAGGCCAGCACAGCGTGACGTATCTGCCGAGTTCTGACACGGCAGCGACTGGTCGCTACCAGGTGCTGCTATACGACAACAACTTTGGTGCGGCCGAGAGCTATCCCAAGTTCGACTGGGGCCAGCTGGGCGCCGCGGTGGTGACCGACTACAGCAAGGGAACGCATTCGTTTGGGCGCATCTTTACGGTGGATGAGACCGCGCGCACCTACAAGCTTGTGGACCAGATCGCGGTGCCGTTCTCGGGCTACGTTAGTAGTGCGCAGCGCGTCGGCGATTCGAATAGCATGCTCGTGGCTTCGGGCCAGGCCAAGACCTTCACCGAGTACGATCGCTATGGACTTCCCATCGCCACCTACGAGATGGAAGCCGAGAAGTACATCTACCGCGTGTACAAGTACGAGCTGTAGCGCTGCGCTCTGCATCACTTCACGTCAAATTCCACGCGGTCGAGTTCAGGCACGTTGAGGTCGATGAGCTTGCGGGCGACGCGGCGATCGTGTGCCCCAAGCGCCTCGCTTGTCGTCACATGGGCGACGATTTCGCGCTCTACAATGCCTTCCTCGTCCCCTTCGGTGGCCGAGGTCTCGACGGCGACGGTGTAATCCTTAAAGCCTGGCAGCACCGCCGCAAGCTCGCGCGTGGTTTCGGTGACGCCGTAGCCGTCCTGCACGCCGGCCTGCGCCGAGCCAATGGAGCCTGCTGTCATGACGATGCAGGGGATGGCAAAGATCGTCGTGCCCACAATGATGCGGCGGCGCACCTTGCGCGACAGCTCGTCGACCTCGGCGTCTTCCTCAGCGGTCACAATGCCGTCGCCGTTCAGGTCGCGCTTGAGCGGCACGCGCAAAAGAAGCAGCACGGCTTCGGCAGCCAGTGCGATAAAGACCACGTTGATGCCAAACTCATAAAGTGCCGAGAGAAACAGTGATCCGCTTGCGATGGCGATGCCGTAGCCCGCCGCGCACAGGGGCGGCATGAGCGCGGTCGCCACGGCCACGCCGGCGATGAGCGTGGCGGGTTCCTGGTCGCGCGAGTTGCCCAGCCCGCCTGCAAAGCCGCCTGCGAGTGCGACGGTAAGGTCCCAGACGGTGGGTGTCGAGTTGTCGATGATGGCGGCCGTGGTGGTGCCAAGGGGCGAGAGCTTAAAGTACAGCGTGGACGTGACCAGGCAAAAGGCCATCTGCAGCGCAAGGCTGGCGACGGCTTCGACGGTAATCTCGCGGTCGAGCGTGGCAATACCGTATGCCATGGCAAGGACCGAGCCCATGAGCGGGCAGATGAGCATGGCGCCCACGATGGCGATGTCCGAATCGATATCGAGGCCGATGCTCGCGATCAACATGGCGATGATGAGGATGCATAGGTGGGAGCCAGTCAGACGCGCCCCGTTTACAAAACGCTTGCGGATCACATGATAGGGCGCGCGTCCCTCGCGAATGTTGAACGCGCGCTTGAGGAAGCGGGTGATGTTTTCCATGGCTTCGCTATGAGCGGGGCGGATGCCGTGACGCCGATGATGACGCTCGCGCAGTCGCTTGATCTGTTGTTTGTCGAGCTCCATGTCCACCTCGTTCCAGCGCGGTCCGCGCAACGCGCCCGTTGTCTTAACTCTACACCGTGGCGGGCGAGGTGTCTGTTGGATGCGGAATCCGATAGGACGGATGACGCGGGAGCAAATGCAAATCACAGGCTCAATTCCATCACGCGAAAATATGATGCACCAGCTCCTTCAAATGTGACGAAATTGTGAAGCACAGGAGCATGAATTTCAAAAAATACGCTGGTCGCCAATGTTGCGCAACAGAATTCAAAAATCAGCTCCTACAATTTGAAGCGTATGGATACATCCGTGTCAAAGGGAGAAAGCCATGACAAACTACAGTCCACAACACTTTGAGCCTCGGGCCAAGGCCGTCAACGTCAAGGGCGTTGCCAACCGCGCCGTCGCAACCGTTTTGACGGCGGGCCTCATCGCTCAGCCGCTTATGTCGCCGCTGGCGGCAATCGCCGCACCGTCAACCGGTAACGGCGATTCTGTGCAGGGGGGGGGGGAGTTCTGTAGAGAACACCGTTGCCGCCGGTAACCAAGCGGTCGTAAAGACGGCTGCCCAGCTGGCCGAGGAGTCGGCAAAGCAGCTCAAGGACGCTCAGGCCGCCTACGATGCCGCCCAGAAGAAGGCCGACGCGGCGGGCCAGTCTCAAAAGCAGGCGCAGCAGCAAAAGAATCAGGCCTCGCAGGCCGTGACCGATAACGCCGCCGAGCAGAACGAGGCCGAGGTAGCCGCGCTTCAGGAGAAGATCGACGAGCTTAAGGCGGCCGTCGACAAGGCCGAGCAGCAACAGAAGAAGCTGGGCGACCTGAACGATCAGCTCGATCAGGCCAACAAGAGTGTCGAGGATAAGACCCAGGCGCTCAAGGACGCCAAGGCAAAGCAGGATGAGGCCAAGAAGGCCCTCGATGATGCCCAGGCCAAGCTCGAGGCCATGGGTATGGACGAGTACGAGGCCGCCAAGAAGGCCGTCGAGGACGCACAGGCAAAGCTCGATGACGCCAATAAGGCCGTTGCTGCTGCACAGGCCAATCTGGACCAGGCCAAGGCCGCCGAGGCCAGTGCACAGCAGGAAAAGAAGGACACTGAGGCCGCTCTGACTTCCGCCCAGGCCAAGAAGCAGGAGACTGCCGCTGCTCTCGCAGCCGCAACCACCGCGCGCGATAACGCCCAGCAGAAGTTCAACCAGGCGCAAGCCGCGCTCGATGCTGCCGTCTCGGGTACGGGTGTTGACCTGAGTGCGCTTGAGGCCACCAAGAACGCTGCTGCTGGTGAGCTCAAGACCGCGCAGGCGGAGCTCAATGCCGCGACGGATGCCGACGCCACCGCACAGGCGAACCTGCAGGCTGCGCAGACTACCGTCACCGCCGCGCAGGAGAAGGCCAACGCCGCCAACGCCGCCGTGGCATCTGCCCAGTCTGCATATGATGCGGTAAGCAAGGAATACAACGCCGCCGTCAGCAAGCGCGACGCCGCCAAGGCCGCATGCGAGCAGGCCCAGCAGACCGAAGCCGACAAGAAGGCGGAGTACGACCGACTCGTCGAGGTCCGTCAGCAGAAGCGCAGCGAGTGGGAGGCGGCCTGCGCCGCTTCGAACGCCGCGGAAAAGGCTTATGACGCTGCTAATGCCCAGGTTGAGGCTCTTGAACAGCAGATTGCAGACCTAAAGTCCAACATGACCGTTGACCAGGAAGTCATCAATAAGGGCATGCTCGGCTTTATGGCCTACATCAGCAACAGCAGCGATTTCACCGCCACACAGAAAAAGAACGCCCAGGATGCCGTATCGATGCTGACCGGTGCTGAGGACAAGGCCGACTGGTATGACCAGTACGTCGATCAGGATATGTCTCGCGACACCAATCCGCTCTCCTTGGAGCAGATGCGCAACGCCCTGACATATCTCGACACCCAGAACAACCTCCGCAAGGCGAACGGTCAGTCGGCGCTCAGCGTCAGCCTCCGTATGACTGCGGCAGCCGCCCTTAATACATCATATTCATCGAACATCTGGGGACACTCGAACTGCTACTTCGACAACGGTGAAAACCTTGCTGGCGGAGGCGGCGCATATACCGGCGGCGAGACCGAGGATACCCTCGGCTGGCCCTATACCGGCCTCTATACTCAGGAAAAGAAGATTTTCGACAAGTATGTAGAGCAGTATGGTGACAAACTCGGCAAATATCGATATGAGTCCTATTACATCTATCAGAACTACAACAGCATCTACCACGAGTGCGGGCACTATCTCAACATTATCGATGCCTCTACGAGAGCCATCGGCATCGCGACCGGTAGCGGCAAGAATACCGATTCCGAGGTAACCATCTTCGATTACAGCGATGATGACACGCAGGCTGATTTCACTGTCTCCGAGTTCAAGAAGCTCCTCAACGACTACATCGATTCCGCCTACAATGCGGGCGGCACGCAGGCGCAGAAGGCGCAGCTCAAGGAGCTCCAGGGCAAGCTTGCCGAGGCGCAGAAGAACTTTGGAACTACAAGGGAAGCTTACTTCGCAGCTGTAAACGGGCAGGATGCCGCCCAGGACGCTTTCACCGCAGCCGATGTGAACATGAACACCGCCAAGGGCGAGTACGAGAAGGCTAAGTCCGGCACCGCCGCCGCGAAGACGGCATACGACGCCGCCGAAGCCAAACTCAAGGGTATCGACGTCAAGACGCCCAAGACCAAGCTCGACGCCGCCAAGAGCGAGGCCGCTACTGCCCAGGCAGCTCTCGATAAGGCAAACGCCACGCTTGCTGACAGCAAGACGAAGGCAGCCGAGGCCGCCGCTCACAAGGCGAAGGCTCGCAGCGCCCGCGATGCCGCCAAGGCAAAGTCCGAACAGGCCAACGAGGCGTATGACAACGCTACCGCTTCGGTCAAGGACCTTGCCGCCAAGCGCGATGCCGCCCAGGCGGACCTTGCGAATAAGCAGGGCTCGCTTGACGAGGCAAAGAAGGCCGACGATGCCGCCCAGGCTGGTGTAGACAAGGCCCAGGCCGCAGATGTCCAGGCCGCGACTGCTCTTTCGGACGCCAAGCAGGCAGTTGCCGCCAAGACGCAGGCCCTGTCCGACGCGCAGGCCAAGGCCAAGGCCGCCGAGGGCGAGCTTGCCACCGCACACAAGGCCTTCGAGCGCTTCGCCGGCGCTCAGAAGGCGGTCGACGACGCCAAGGCCGCCTATGACGCTGCCGTCGCCGGTGTCGCCGATGCCCAGAAGCAGCTCGAGGCCGCCAACGAAGCCGTCGTCGATGCGAACCTCGAGATCGTCAAGGCCAAGGCCGAGCTTGCCAGCGATGAGGCACTCAAGGCCGATCTTGAGGCTGTCGACCACAAGGCCTCTCTTGCCGCGGGCACGACGGGTAACGAGAAGCTGGTCAAGCTGAACGCTGCCTACGCTCGCTATAAGACCGCCGTCGATGCCGCTGCTGGTCTCAAGGCTGCTCTGAGCGATGCCGATGCCAAACTGTCCGATGCCAACGACGCCTATGCCGCCGCGCTTGCCGAGCTTGGCGATGCCAAGGATGCCCTGGCTGCCGCGCAGGCCGAGTACGACAAGTATCATCCCAAGGCTGAGCCGCAGGCCAAGGCTCAGGTTGCGCAGGCTGCTGCAAAGGCCCCCGTTGCCAAGAAACAGGCCGCGCCTGCCGCGCTCGCCCAGACCGGTGATGACTCTGCGCTTGCGGGCGAGGTCTTCGTTATCGGCGGTATTACGCTCGTGGCTGCGGGCGTGACGCTGGGCGATCGTCGCCGCAAGCAGATGTAGCGATTCGGGCGTCGGCTCTGCAGCGAACTCCAATTCATAGCGGGACCGTCTCGATAGCCAAACGATAAGGCCGGCGCGCTGTTAAACGC
>ENA-OUOY01001829-OUOY01001829.1-human-gut-metagenome-genome-assembly--contig:-NODE-1829-length-11670-cov-4.932157_pt1 | contig 11670 bp, 10 predicted proteins | sample MGYA00237937_ERZ548767 | MGnify/ENA primary metagenome ERZ548767 (study PRJEB26490, sample SAMN05356887) | human gut metagenome | biome: terrestrial biome; feature: human-associated habitat; material... | reverse complement strand
TCGTTGAGGGCCTCGCAATCCTGAACACGCCAATAGCCATCGGTGTGCGTGATGTAGTACTCGTGATCGTTGATCGACACGAAAGCGCGCGTCTTGGAACGCAGCAGCTTCAGAAATCCTTCGAAGTCGGTCTCGACGACATCTCCAGCCTGGAACATGATGTTACCTCCTGGCCCGGCGCCACCACGGCGCATTGATAAACGTTGGTCCTCCTTTAGTAAAACCTTTATCAGAGGTTATGCGTTCGTCATTTAGGCAAGTGGTAAAAAACCGCAGGGTAGACGGGATAAAACGTTTAACCATCCCATTTGTTTGTCACATTCTGAAGGTACTTTTATGCAAACCTACTTTCCCAATTGGAATCTATCCTTTTGGCCGGGCAATTGACTGTCTATCGTTTGAGCCCGACGGGTATGAACGGGGCATCTGCAACGCCACCGCAAGGAGACACCATGGAGACCATCGAAGCGCTCATTCACCGCCGCAGCTGCCGCAACTACAGCGATCGTCCCGTCGAGGCCGAAAAGCTTGCGCGTATTATCGAAGCCGGCCAATATGCACCGAGCGGCATGGGCCGCCAACCGGTGACGTTTGTCGCCGTCACCGACCCCGCGACCGTCGAGCGTCTCTCACAGCTCAACGCCCAGGTCATGGGCAGCAACAGCGACCCCTTCTATGGCGCCAAGACCGTTGTGGTGGTGCTGGTTGACCGCAGCGTGCCCACACATCTGGAAGACGGCTCGCTCGCCATGGGCAACCTGCTCAACGCCGCCTATGCACTGGGTGTCGATTCGTGCTGGATTCACCGCGCGCATGAGGTCTTTGACTCGCCCGAGGGCCTGGAGCTGCTGGCCAGCTGGGGCCTGCCCGCCGACGGCAGCCTGCGCGGTGTCGGTAACTGCATTCTTGGCTACGCCGAGGACACGCTACCCGAGGCAAAGCCGCGCCGCGACAACGTGGTGTACGTAAAGTAATTAGTTCCGCCGTTCTACCGAACGGCGGACCCGCTGAAAGGCCCCGTCCCAAATTTGCTGCCCCACTCGCAACTTATCCCGCCGATGGAGTTGTTGCCGTTTCATTTGCCTGGGCCGTTTCGGCGTCGTCGCCTTGCTTGTCTTCGTCCTTTTGCGCATCGGCGATGGTGGAGGCCGCCGCAACGATACCACGCTGGGGCGCGACGCCCGTCTGGGTCTGAGCGCCCTCGACAACTTCTGTACCTGCATGCGCGAGCTCGGGCGATTTAAACACTGCGTCCAAGTTGGCGCCACCGCCGGCATAGCCAAGCGCAGCGAGTGCGATGACGATCACTGCAACGGCGGCCACGATCGGCACGTAGCGATGCCAGCCGGCGGGATTGAGCCCGCTGCGGCGAGCCGCCCCGCGGCTGATGTAGCCGAGCGTTCCGTCGTGCTTGAGCTTTGAGCCCACCACGCGTTTGCGGCCCCACAGCGAGGACTCTGCCTGCATTGCCAAGCGGGCGCTTGCCGAAGGATAGCCGTATTTAGTGCGCTTGAACGAGCCATCAAACCCCGAGGCGTGTTTGCCCCACGTCACCGATGTCGTGCGTCGGTTGACCGGCGCGGCACTCCGCCTTCTGCGGCTCGGTTTTGAAGTCTCAGCCATATGCCCTCGCACGCCGTAACCAAATCGAAACAATAACGCTTTGGACTGTAGCACACGCGTCGCGCGCGGTCACGGGCGCCTCGCTCAACGGTCATCGTCCTTCAGCAAGCGCCACAGAGTTGTACGGCTTATGCCCAGCACCTCCGCCGCACGGGTTCGGTTGCCGTGGAGATGGTCTACAACCAGATGCGCGATATCTCGCTCGGTATCGGCCAGCGGTCGCAGGATATACAGGTCACTTTCGAGCGTCGGGGCGCCAAAGGTTGCGGTCTTAATCACGTCCTCTTGGGCGAGCACTTCCTCCGCCACAGCGCGGTCCACCGTGCCCGCCCCCACCAATATATACAGTCGTTCCGAGACCTCGCGGAGCTGCAGATAGTTGCGCGGCCAGCGGTAAGCATCGAGCGTCTTCGTCGCCGCGGCAGACAGCGCGGGCGTTGCCGTCCCAAATGCATCAGCGAGATATTCCAAATAGCGCGCAACCTTCGTCGACGCGGCTCCCTGCTCGGCGATTGCCGGCGCCACGCTCACCGCACAGGCGAAGCGCTCGGTCACAAAGGCGGCTTGATCACTTTCGCTGCCGCCCGGCATGTCATTCGCCGTCAGCACCACATGGCAGCGCGTCGCCAACGCGGTGTCGGCCATCGTGGAGACCAGCTCGCGGAGGCGCTGGGGGCCAACCGCGTTCCAGCCCTCAATGCAAAGGGTCAGCCCTGTTTGGAACAACGGCGATTCGGCGCTTTTGAGCACATGGCGCCAACCGCGCTCGGTGAGCTCATCGAGCGCAACGGAAACAAAGGGCTGACCGGCAAAAGGACCGTCCAGATAGAGGCGCTTGGCGATCTCGACCTGACCCGCTCCCAGCTCGCCCTCGAGCATAAGGGGCACACCGCGCGCGTAACTCTCTGCAACCGGCGCAGCCACCGAGGCCGCCCCCTCAGCGATGCCGTACGCGCTCGATTCGTAGCGGGCCTCAACCTCGTCGGCGTTGAGCCACTCGATGCCCGCATGCGCCGCGGCGCCGCGCACCTCGCGGACCACGACGGCCCAAAGGCCCCCGCCCTCTTTGTCGGTGGGGCGAACGGTCAGGCTCAGGCGCGTACCCGCGCGCCCCATAACAAGACGCGCGCCGTCTCCTATACGGTCGAGGCGTTCGGCAACAAAAGTCGCCACATCCCGCTCAAGCGCCGCGTCATTCATGGTCGAGATCGCGACGTCCCCACGCGCATCGATTGCCAATGCCGAGGCCCCGGCAGCAGCCAGGGCCTCGGTCAAGATGTTCAGCTTGGCATCGCTATCCATGATTCGCCTCTGTCCGCAGCGACGTTCAACCGCCGACGGTCGCACGACCGAGTGTTTCAAAATTGAACGATATTGCTCACCAAACACTATAGGGCAGAAAGCGCCGTCCTGCGAGTATAGGTGTTGCCCCGCATCGCCATCCTGGCGGGGCGATAAGAGCTCTTCGGGACCTATCAACCTGCGGACAAGCCATACCCGCAAGAGCTCCTATCGCTCCACCGTAAGGATGCGCTCGCCAGCGCGCAGCACGCAAATCAGCTACTTCTCTACCAGATTCCCAGCACGTGCTGCATTCCCAAACTCATGCACGCAATGCCAATCCAGCAGCAAAAGCCCAGCGCGATGGGCTTGCCGCCCTTTTTGACCAGCTCAACGATATCGGTATTAAAACCAATAGCCGCCATGGCCATCACAATAAAGAATTTCGACAGCTCCTTGATGGGCGCCGTGATGGACACGGGAAGCTGAAACACCGTGGTGATCACACTCGCCAGCACAAAGAACAGCACAAACATGGGAAACGCGCGTTTAAGCGAGAACGTGCTCCTAGCGTCGCCGCCGGCCTTGCGCGCCAGATGCATCTGCCAGCAAGCAAGCGCCAGCGTGATGGGAATGATGGCCAGCGTCCTGGTGAGCTTGACCACCGTGGCGCTCTCGAGCACATTGGCGCCGGGATGCATGCTGTCCCAGGCGCTCGCCGCAGCCGTTACGGACGAGGTATCGTTGATGGCGGTGCCGGCAAACAGGCCAAAGCCCTCGTTGGTCAGCCCGAGCATGCCGCCGAGCGTCGGAAACACGAGCGCCGCGATAACGTTAAACAGGAAGATGACCGAAATAGCCTGGGCAATCTCGCGATCGTCAGCGTCGATGACGGGCGCTGTCGCGGCGATGGCAGAACCGCCGCAAATCGACGAACCCACACCCACGAGCGTCGCGATCTTGCCCGGCACGTTCATAACGCGGCAGAGCACAAAGGCGATGACAAGCGAGGTCGAGATCGTCGCCACGATAATCGGCAGCGACTGAGCGCCTTTGGACAGAATCTGCGAGAGGTTCATGCCAAAGCCAAGCAGGATAACCGCATACTGCAAGACTTTTTTAGACGTATAGGTGACACCGGCGGCGAGCTGTTCGCGACGATTCTTGGGAAAGACGAGCGCCAGGACCATGCCAAAGAGGATAGCAAACACCGGCCCGCCGACCACCTCAACCTGTTTGCCGAGCAACGTCGCGGGGATGGCGACGATCAGGCAGAACAAGACGCCCTTCCAGCGCTCGCGTACGATATTCGCCAGTTGCATATGGGATTCCTTCTTTCTATTTCACGTTTGCGACGGCTTATGATACGGCAACATTGAGCACAGCCCTGCGCAAACACAGACTAAGATGCCGCAATAGTTCTTGGGCAACAGCCGAATTACCCACCGCGGAGAGCTGATTCGCGGCATAATTAACAGCTGATATATGAGTGTGATAGAACGGTTGTGAGGCACTATGGAAGAATCGATGCACGTCGGCGAGCAGGAAACGAGCCTACAGGACCAGTCCTACCACACCATTCGACGCAAAATCGTCTACCTGGACTACAAGCCGGGCGAAAAGCTGGGCGTCAAGCAGCTTTGCGACGACCTGGATATGGGGCGTACCCCTGTGCGCGAGGCGCTGGTGCGTCTGGCGCAAGAGGGCCTGGTGCGTACCGTGCCCCAAAGCGGCACCTATGTCTCGCCCATCAACCTCACTCTTGCCGAGAGCGCCTGCTACATTCGCGAACACCTGGAAAAACAGGTGATTGTGGAGTGCTGCGCCCGTGCCACCTCGGCAGGCATCGAGCAGCTCGACCGAGCCATCGCGCTGCAGGAAAAGGCCATGGCCGAAGAGGATCGCATCGGATTCTTTTTAAGCGACAACCTCATGCACCGCATGATCTTTAGCATCGCGTGCCGCAGCACCGTGTGGTCGTGGCTCGAGGCGACCAATGCCGACCTGGAGCGCTTCCGCTGGCTGCGCGCCGCCACGCAGAGGCTCGACAATCAGGAGATTGTTAACGAGCACAAGCAAATCCGCCGCGCCATCGCCGGCCGCGACCCCATCGAGGCGAGCTTTTTGGTCAGCAAGCACCTGCATATGATGTTCCGCAACCAGACCGAGGTCCTGGACCAATATCCCAAGTATTTCGAGACCAGCAAGCTCCGCTAACCTGCCAAAAGAGGACAGGTTTATTTTGGCAGGTTTTATCTGGGCAAATGCAACAAGGCCCGGCTCCGCCACAACGGAGCCGGGCCTTGTTGTTGGCGCGTTTCGACAACAGAGCACTCGATGTCAGTCGTCAACAGCGAGCGAGCCGCTTTGCGCCAAGGTGACGTGAAATGAGAGGGCGCTGACCTTCTGGTCGCGCCCTCGAAATTGAACGTCAGATTGGCGTGAATGCGGCCCGCGCAGCGTCGACCGGTCCGCCGTTCGGCAGAACGGCGGAACAACAATTACTCGACAGTAACGCTTTTCGCCAGGTTACGAGGTTGGTCAACGTCGCAACCGCGCAGGATGGCCACCTCGCGGGCGAGCAGCTGCAGCGGAACGCTCGCCGTGATGGGGCTGAACACGTCACGGACGGACGGCACGCGAATGATGCAGTCGGCAATCTTGTTGATTTCCTCGTCGCCCTCGGTAGCAACGACGATGACCTTGGCGCCGCGAGCCTTGCACTCCATGAGGTTCGACACCGTCTTATCGTACGTTGCGCTCTTGGTTGCCACCGCGATGACAGGGAAACCCGGATCGATCAGCGCGATGGGGCCGTGCTTCATCTCGCCGGCGGCATATGCCTCGGCATGCAGGTAGCTGACCTCCTTGAGCTTAAGCGCGCCCTCATAAGAAATGGCGGCGCCCATGCCGCGACCCACGAACAGCGCGGACTGCGCGTCCTTGCACACAAGCGCGGCCTCGTGCACGGCCTCGGTCTGCGTATCCAGGATCCACTGGATCTGCTCGGCCGTATCGGAAAGCTCGCGGAACAGCATGCGCGTCTGCTTGGTGGTCAAGCGGTACTTGACCTGCGCCAGCAGCAAGGCCAAAAGCGTGAGGCTCACGACCTGACCGATAAAGCTCTTAGTCGAGGCGACTGCAATCTCCTTGTTGGCCTTGGTGTAGATGACGCCGTCGCTTTCGCGCGCCACCGGGCTGCCCACCACGTTGGTGATGCCAAAGACCTTGGCGCCCTTGATGCGCGCATCGCGAATGGCGGCAAGGGTGTCGGCCGTCTCGCCCGATTGGGACACGGCCACGACGAGCGTCGTCGGCGTGATGATGGGGTTGCGGTAGCGGAACTCGCTAGCCGCCTCAACCTCGGTAGGAATACGAGCCCAGCCCTCAATAAGGTTCTTGGCGATGAGTCCGGCGTGGTAGCTGGTGCCGCAGGCAATCACATATACGCGGTCGATATCGTTGAGTTCCTCGAGCGAAAGGCCCAGCTCGTCGATATCGAGCTCACCGGCAGGGGTCATGCGACCCACCAGCGTGTCGCGCACCACGCGCGGCTGCTCGTGAATCTCCTTGAGCATAAAGTCGGGATAACCGCCCTTTTCGGCCATGTCCAGGTCCCAGTCGATATGGGTGATCTTGGGCTCAATCACATTGCCGGCCTCGTCGGTATACTCGACGCCTGCGGGCGTGAGCTTGGCAAACTGACCATCTTCGAGCACCACTACATCGCGGGTGGCATCGATAAGCGCGATCACATCGGAGGCAACGTAGGAGCCGATCTCGCCCACGCCGACCACAATCGGGGAGTCCTTGCGGGCAACGGCGATCACGCCAGGTTCGTCGGCGCACACGGCGGCCAGGCCATAGGCGCCCACCACGTGGGTGCAGGCCTCGCGCACGGAAGCCATCAGGTCGCGCGTCTCGGCATAGGCCTCTTCGATCAAGTGCGCGAAGACTTCGGTATCGGTCTCGCTCTTAAAGTGATGGCCGCGGCCCTCCAGCTCTTCGCGCAGCTCGGCGAAGTTCTCGATGATGCCGTTGTGGACGATGGCGATGCGACCATCGCAGCTGGTGTGGGGATGGGCGTTGACAACGGAAGGCTTGCCGTGAGTGGCCCAGCGGGTATGGCCGATACCGCAGGTAGCGTCGCTGTCGATATTGGAAAGCTCGCTCTCCAGGCCCGCAACTTTACCCACGCGGCGGATGACGTCGAGGTGCGCCGCGGCGCCCTCGCCCACCTCGAGCGCGACGCCCGAGGAGTCATAGCCGCGATACTCCATGCGCTTAAGGCCTGTGACCAGGATGTTCTTTGCAATATCAGAGCCGGTGTAGCCGACAATTCCGCACATAGGATAAATCCCTTCGTCCGCGTGACTGCAAAACGTCCACGCACATGGGGCGCTGAGACGTATAACGTTCGAGTATTGTACTCACGCAAACGCAAGCTGATATACCAGAAGTGGTATCTCAACTTAGATACCACTCGATGCACACATGCCCAGGCCACCACGATGGGGACAGGCGCCTTTGTGGTGGCCTGGGCTCCAGCGTTTGCCCAGATAAAACCCGCCAAAATAAACCTGTCCCTAATTGGCAGGTTTTGACACCTCAGAGGCGGGCGATGCTACAATCTGGCTTGTACTTGAAACGCATCAAAGGGGCCGCTATGGCAAAGGTAAAAATCAGCGACGTCGCGCGCGAGGCCGGGGTTTCGTTGGGCACGGTTTCCAACGCGCTCAACCATCCCGAAAAGCTGCGCCCCGAGACCCTCAAGCTCATTAACGAGACCATCAATCGCCTTGGCTACCTGCCCAACCAAAGCGCTCGTCAGCTCGCGGGCGGCGCCACCAAGTCCTTTGGCCTGGTGCTCCCCCGTCTCGACCACGGTTTTTCGCTCCAAATTGCCAGCGGCGCCCATAACGAGGCCCGCAAGCACGGTTACGACCTACTCATCGCCAACGCCGATAACGACGATATTCTCCAGGACCATTACCTGCGCTACTTTATGGGCACGCAAATGTCCGGCGTCATGGTTCAGCCCATGGCATCCCCCGACTGGCACCCCGCAACGACCAAGATGCCCGTGCCGATCGTCCATCTGGACATCCACTGCTCCGAGCCCGGTTACTACGTGGCAGCCGACAACGAGGCGCAGGGGCGCATTATCGCCGAGCTCGCCATCGCCCGCGGCGCGCGCCATATCACCGTTGTGGGCAGAGCGGCATTCATGCAGCTCACCCTGCGCGTACTTGGCATTCACAAGGCCCTCGCCCTGCATCCCGATATCAAAATTGAGGTCATTGACGCCGGAGAGTGGAATACCGCAGCCGACGGCTACAGCATTGGCGCTCAGATCGCCGGGCGCCCTGCCAACGAACGCCCCGATTTTGTCGTCGGCCTGACCGACGTGTTGGCCTCGGGCGTTATCTCGGCATTGGTCGACAAAGGCATCTCCGTCCCCGAGCAGGTTCGCGTGGCCGGATGTGACGGCAACCCACTCGCCTGGAGCGGATCGGTCCCGCTCACTACGGTGGCACCGCCGGGTTACGAGATTGGCCGCAAGGGTGTCCAACTGCTCATGGAGCAAATCGAGAACAAGGTCCCGACAAAGACCAAGCATATCCACGTTGGCTCTGCAGCGCGCACCGTCACCGCAGGCACCGCCGCCGAGGATATCAACCGCCAAGAACTCGTGCGGCCGTTCCTACTGGAGCGCGCCAGCACCCAGGCAAACACCCAGACCGACGCCACCGCCATCAACCTAGGCGCGTATCTATAGCACGTCGGCCAGTATGCCAAAACGCCGCCTAAGCAAAAGACGGCCCGACCATTGCCGGACCTCTTTTGCTTAAGTGCAAAGACGGCCAATTGCTCGCTTCAACGCCGCAATTGCCTAGCGCACGGCCTTGACCGCCGCCGCCAGATCGAACAACGTGTCGAGCACGACCTCGCAGCCATCCACCACGTCCTGCGGCAGCGGCACGATATCGGGCACAGCAAAGACATGGCAGCCGGCCGTGATACCCGAGACGCAGCCGTTGCGCGAATCCTCGACCACGGCGCACTCCTCGGGGGCAAAGCCCGCGCGCTCGCAGGCGAGCAGATACATCTCGGGGTCGGGCTTGCCGTGCACGACGTCCTCGCCACAGGTCACCGTTTCAAACTTGTCAAAGAGGCCGACCATCTTAAGGTTGCGCTCGGCCTTAGCGAGGCGCGACGACGTCGCTAGACCCACGTGATAGCCCGCAGCCAGCAGCTCGTCTATGCACTCGGCGGCGCCGGCCTTAAGCTCCAGTTCGGTCTTGACCATCTCATCGCGAATCTCCTTGTGGCGGGCATAGACCGCCTCGGTGGTTTCGTGGCTGCCGTAATGCTTATCAAGGATGTCCATGACATCGGGTAGGGTGCGACCGATAAACTGATGGATCAGCGCTTCATCAATCGCGACCCCCAGCTCGGCAGCACCCGCCTTCCATGCCTTAATGCCCAAACGCTCGGTATCGACCAGCGTTCCGTCCATGTCAAAAATTACAGCCTTGATCATATCGGCCCCCTCACTGGATTGCATTACTGACACTCTACCGCACTTTACAAACTTGTATATAACGTATATAGCATATTGTGCCTTCGTTACATAGATAGAAGTCTTATGACAAGCAGCACGATAGGATTATAGTTTTCGACCAAGCACATATTGGTAAGGAACGTTTTATGCTTTCAGACACCACCGCACCTGCAGAGGAGCTTCAGTACAAACTCGCAGCGCTCGAGCAGCTGCTTTTGGCATACGGACGCGTCGCCATCGGCTTTTCCGGCGGCGTCGACAGCAGCTTTTTAGCCGCGGTCTGCGCCCGCATCATGCCTGCCAGCACGCTTCTCGTTCACCTCACCACGCCGCTCATCGGCACGCCCGAACAGGCTTCGTTCGAGCGATCCGTTGACGGGCAAGCCAATGAGGAGCCGCATTTTAAGCTCCCTGTGCTCAATCTTTCGGTCGATCAGCTGCAGCTCCCCCAAGTAGCCTGCAACGACGCCAATCGCTGCTACCACTGCAAGCACGCCGGCTTTACCGCCATCGTCAACCACGCCAAGTCGCTGGGCTTTTCCACCGTCATCGATGGCAGCAATGCAAGCGATCGCGGTGACTACCGCCCTGGCATGCGCGCGGCAGAAGAGCTCGGCGTACGCTCCCCTCTTATGGAGGTCGGCTTTACCAAGGACGAAGAGCGCAAGCTGCTGCGCGCATGGGGCTATCCCGTTTGGAACCTGCCGGCGGGAGCCTGTCTTGCCACGCGCGTCCCCACGGGCGAGGAGCTTACGCGCGAGAAGGTCGATTTAATCCGCGCCTGCGAGGATTACCTGCACGATCTTGGCCTGGCGCAGGTACGCGCGCGCTTGGTCGGCGGCTACATGCATATCGAGGCCGCGCCCGCAGATGTCGCCAAGATCGCCGCCCTCGGCGGTACTACCGTCGACGGCGAGGGCAAAACCCCATTGCCCGCCGCCATCGAGTCCGCGCTGCGCGAGCTGGGCTGCGGCCACATCTCCCCCGAGGTCACCCCCTACATCCACGGCAACATGAACCTTTAGGTTACGCCGTTTTACAAACGGCGTAACTGCTCGGCGCTGCGCGGGCTCCGGGCACGGCAATCTGACGTTCAACTTCACGGGCGCGACCAAAAGGTCAGCGCCCGCTTGTTTCACGTCACCTTACCGCACCCGGAGCCCGCTCGCTCGTATATGCTCAACCTGCACTGCGTTAACTGACCTGCCAATAATGGACAGGTTTATTTGGCAGGTTTTATCTGGGGAAACGCGAACAGGGCCGCGACACCCCTATGGCGTCGCGGCCCTTTTCCTTGGAGAAGGATCGATTGATTGAACGGGATGACCGTTCTAGTCTTCGAGTCCGCTATTGATGAGCTCCGCAATCTCAACGGGATCGGTGCTCGCACGTACTTTGTCACGGAAGCCGGCATCCATCAGCATCACGGCAGCCTTGGAGAGCAGACGCAGGTGCGTGGTTCCTGCTTCGCCCGCGGGGACATACAGCGCGAGCGCCACATCGACGGGTACGCCATCAAAGCTCGGCCACTCAACAGGCTCGGACAGTTTGAGCACGGCCACACCCGGCGTATGGATCGCATCACTCTTGGCATGCGGAACGGCAAAACCGGCGACAAGCCCGGTCTCGGCCTCGTTCTCGCGAGCAATAAAGGCAGCCTCTACGGCAGATGCGTCATCGGCAAAGCCGAGCTCGATTGCCTGCTCGGACAAATAATGCAGGGCGTTCTCGCGCGAGGCGGCGGTATACCCGATCGTCACTTGGTTGGCAGATACAAATCCCATGGAAACCCTCCTTACAACACAGACCTGACCGCAGCTTCGATGCCGTCGGCGTCCAAACCGTACTTGTGCAGCAAATCGACCGCAGGGCCGGACTCACCATACACATCGCGCACGCCGACGCGTCGCATCGGCACCGGATGCTGCTCCGCGAGCACCGAGGCCACGGCCTCGCCAAGACCACCGATAATCGAATGCTCCTCGGCGGTGACCACGCGACCGGTCTTCTTGGCGCTGGCAACCACCAGGCGCTCATCAAGCGGCTTGATCGTGTGCATGTCGATGACCTCGGCGTCAATACCATCGGCAGCGAGCGCCTCGGCAGTCTCAAGCGCCTCGGCGACCATCAGGCCGCAGGCGATGATGGTCACATCGGACCCCTCGCGCACGACCACGCCGCGACCAATCTTGAACTCATAG
>ENA-OUOY01001828-OUOY01001828.1-human-gut-metagenome-genome-assembly--contig:-NODE-1828-length-11682-cov-3.020728_pt1 | contig 11682 bp, 3 predicted proteins | sample MGYA00237937_ERZ548767 | MGnify/ENA primary metagenome ERZ548767 (study PRJEB26490, sample SAMN05356887) | human gut metagenome | biome: terrestrial biome; feature: human-associated habitat; material... | reverse complement strand
CCTTCCATCCAGCCGGCTTTAATAGCCATAGCGGAATAATCCTTGCTGTGCATAATGCCGGTGAAATCATTTTTAATGATTACCGTACCGGGTATATCACCATTGTTGATTAAGGATTTGGGAGAAGCTACACCAGAATTTGTAAATGTTACAGCCTCACCGAAATCAAATACTAAAGAACCATCTGCAGCAACAGAAAGATTTGAACCGAAGGTTTTGCTGTCATCAGACTGCATACCCCAGATAACGTTACTGTTACCGCTATAGGCAGCAGCAAATGTCTGCGGAGCATAGCTTGCGGCAAGAATGCCGGCAGTTACAGCCAGCGCCAGTTTAGGCCTCCATGACTTTTTCAGAAATGTTCCCATGATTTTCCTCCTTTAATATACTCATAATAACTCAAAAAAATAAATATCACAGCTTAACAAGGCTTAAACTGTGCTATCTTGAAAACTGATAACAGCAGATCAAGCAAAAACGGACTCTCATCGTGTAATAGACATACTACTACCGTCAAGTTAATAAAATCCATTCTCGCAGATCTTTACTAAATATCAATTAGTCAGTACCCTGACTTAAGATCATTACCGTTTCATCCCTTGGTAAGAGGTTTAAGCTAAAGCTCAACGATGAAACAGCTCCCTTTCACAGTTGCGGACCAGCGCCAAAATTTCATTGGACTTCCCTGCAAAGAAGATATCCGGCAAGAATATCTTCACCTAATTGTTTGTATTAAATTGAACGACGCAAAAAGCAGCATCAGCTTATCTTTTAGTCATTTGTATCTTAATCGGGGTGCATTAATTACACTTTCTCTTTTATTGAAAATATATATTATTTAGAGTCTACCACATGTGTTATTGAACGTCAAGTAGCAGTTAAATATATTTGCATTACAGCACAGCAAGCAAGAAATCAGTATAAACATCGGCTCGCATCAGAAAATCCGAAAATTTACCGATAATACAAATATAAGAAGCTCTCAAAAAAAATGTGCTGCATATCCGCCTTACAGCAGATATGCAGCACGTATATTGTCGTTTACAAGTTTTTTGAGTTTACCGCAGCGCCGCACAGGGCAGCACTGCGGCTGAGTATGAAAAATATGAGAGAGCTTAAATAATTTCTTAGAACTCGAAACGGAGACCAACGTTCATCTTCCACTTACGTTCGAAGTTGCCGTTGAAGTCCTTAGCAATATCTGCATACAGATGTGCATTATTGCTGAAGTCATAAGTTCCGCCAAGCTTCATTTCCATCCAGGTTTCTTCACCGTCGAAGCTGGTGTGTTTTCTGTCGCCATCGTTTGCAAAGTAGCTTGCGCTGATGTCGCCGTTAAACTCGTGTGCTGCGAACAGACCTGCATATACGCGGCCTTTTTCGCTCTTCACGCCTGCTTCAAAGCCCAGTCTGCCAACGAAGCTGCTGTAGCTGTCCTGAGAAATCTGCATGGTTGCGTTATCGGTATGAGCAGTGTAATCCTTGCTGCCTACCTGAGACCAGGTCAGCTGTGCTTTTGGAGTGAAGTATGCTTCTTCATCACCGAAGGTCTTGCCGTATTCCATGGTCAGGCCGTAAGCGTTAGCTTTGTAATCGCCGTGCAGCTTCAGGCTACGGATTTCGTTGTATACGTCATATTCGTTTTCAACACGGCCAACCTTCGCTGCAACACGGAAGAAGGCGTCGTTTTCAAAGTTCTTCACGCCGTATACGCCCAGGCTGTACATCTGGTTGTCACCCTTGCCACCCAGCAGGTAGTTGGAATCGCCGTTGCGGTAATCGAATGCCACGCCGGTATGCCAGCCGTTTGCTGCAGCCTTGTCATAGCCAACCTGTACGCCGTAGTATGTGTTGCTGTCCTTCAGGCCCTTAACATCGGAGCTGGTCTTGCCGCCCAATGCTTTTGCGAACATGCCGTCTTCATCCGCCATGTCTGCACCGGTGTAGGTGTCCTGCATGTTGTCGCGCCAGGTGTGCAAAGAGGTGGTTGCTGCGCTTCTTACGCCCTTCATAACAAAGGTTTCGTAATCGCCTTCGATGATCTTGTTCCAGTTTACACTGTCAAGATCATATTGGCCCTTGCCGTTTTCATCCCAGTGGATGGTGCCCAGGTTCTTGCTTACGCTGGATGAGGTCAGTCCTTCGGCAATCTGTACCTTACCGCTCAGATTTTCGCCGTTTGCGGCATGATCCTTATAGGTAACCTTCTGTGCCAATGCCTTCAAGGTTGCTTCAACAGCATTCTTATCGGTCATGGTAATGCCGCTGCCGTCGGTGGACAGAATTACGCCGGAGCCCTTGTCAGCCTTAGCAATAACGGTATCGCCGGACTTGTAGTCCTCAACCTTGTCACCTTTACCCTCATGGTCATAGATAACGGTTTCCCAACCGCTGTAATGAGCGATGTCCAGAGTTTTGGTTCTCTTGGTCATGTCAAGGAAGCCTTTTTCTGCCTCGGTCTTGCCGCCGTTGATGGTCAGGCCTGCATCAGCTGCACCTTTAGCCATTCTCAGCAGGGACATGCCTGCAGCTTCTTCGCCGTCAGTCAGATGCCAGGTTGCACCGTTTGCCAGATTCATTTCAATGCTGCTGGTGCTGTCTACATTATAGCCGCCAGTCAAAGCAGAATTTTTCTCGGTCAGGTTGATTGCTACGCTGCCGCCGTTGCTTGCATTGATGTCGCCGTTGATGATGCTGCTTGCTTTACCGCTGTCTACGGTAATGTTGCCGCCGTCAGCATTAATGCTGCCGTTAATCTTCAGTGCGCTGTTGTTGCCGTCAACAGTTACGTTAGCGCCTACGCCTGCGTTGATTGCTGCCTCGGTACCATTGATAACAGTGCTGCCGGTCAGGGTTACGTTGCCATTAGCTGCATTGATGCCGGTTGCGCCGCTGATATTGGTGTTGCCCTTGATATTAACGTTTGCGCCGTCAGCATTGATGCCTGCGTCTGCACCCTTCAGCTCCAGCTTAGCCTTAGTGGTATCGATTACGATGTCACTTGCGGATGCATTTACTGCCGCACCTTCTTTAACCTCAATAACAGTCGGATTCTGAGTGAATACATAGGAGCCGTCAGCCTTAAGGATACCGTCCATCTTCAGTTGGTAATCATCTTTAGCATTACCGGTAATACCTTGGTTGAGCTTGTTGCTGCCAGGTTTCTGAGTTTCCGGATAGGTGATGCCGGGAGTCATAGAACCGCTCTCCAGACTGCCCTTGCCGGTTTCGGTGCTGAAGGAAATGTTGCCGGTCTGCATAGCCTTGCTGCTTGCAGTCAAACCGTCGGCAATCTTCACATAACCGGTCAGGTTCTTCTCACCGTTTACAAAATTGCTATAGGTCAGCTTGCCTGCCAGTGCGTTCAGCACATTAGCTACACTGTATTCGTTATCCATTGCTACACCGGTGTTGTCGGTAATCATGGATACTACAGAGCCTTCTGCTGCACTCTTGATAATGGTATCGCCTGCTGCGTAGTCGCTAGCAGCTTCGCCGTTGCCGGTGTGTGCGTAGAAGATGTTGGTGTTGCCGCTATAGTTGTCAATAGTCAGGCTGTTGGCATCCTTCTGGAAGATGTTGCCTGCTTTAGCATCGCTTGCACCGCCTGCGAAGTTAGTTACATGGCTGCCGTTGAACAAGGAATTGCCCTTCCAATCCTTTTCGGCAGAACCGTGTACTTCGTTGGTCCAGCTTGCACCGTTTTGCAGCCACAGGTTAATCTGGCCGTTGCCCTCGGTCATGTAGGATACCCCCTCCAAGGAGGATTTAGCGGTATCCAGTGCCAGGTTGATAACAGATGCTGTCTGGTCACCGGCTTTAACTGCTGCCAGGTTGCCCTTAATTACAGCGTCATGGCCCAGGCCGCATGTTGCTTTGCCGTTTTCCAGAGCAACGTTCATGTTAACGGTACCGTTGCCTGCGCGCAATGCAGCATAACCGCCCTTAGCACTGCTGTCGTTAACAGTAATTGCACCGCCGCCGTTTACGGTTACAACAGCGCCGTTATTGTTAGCATGCAAACCATTGCCGTTCGCAGTAATATCTACATCACCGTTAACGGTAATCGTACTTGCATATTTTCTGTAGGAGCTGCCTTGTGCAATAAGTGCGGAAACAGATGTATGGTCATAGCCACCCTTGCCGCCGTCGATATTAGCCTTCAGGTTGCCGTTTACAGTGATATCTGCTTTAGATGCCAGAACACCATATACATAGTTGTTGTTGCCTACGGTGTTGGTTGCGGTAATATCTACATCAGCAGTAATGTTAACATTCTTTCTGGTAGTATTCCAGTCACCTGCATAAATGCCAGAGTTTTTGCCTGCGTATTCAGAGCTGGATTTGATAACCAGCTTGTCAGCATTAATATCAACCTTGGAGCCGCCATCATTAAGAATCTTAATCGCTGCGCTGTCGGTACCTGCGGTATTCACGGTCAGAGTCTTGCCGGTTGCATCAATCTTCAGGTCTTTTGCGGTTTCAATTGCACTTACTGCTGTAATATCGCTTGCTTCGGTAAATTTATAAGTACCGTCCTCAGCGATTACGCCGCCCATCAGGTATTCGTTGTCTTTCTCTTTGTCACCGGTCAGAGTGGTGGTGAAGGAGGTAGTTACCTGATGGTCCGGAATTACAGGACCGGATACGAAGCCGCCCTTACCATCTGCTTCATTGAAGGTAATATCGCCGGTCTTCAGTGCCGCGGAAGAAGCAGTCAGGCCATCAGCAATCTTCACGAAACCGGTCAGGTTCTTCTCACCGTTTACAAAGTTGCTGTAGATCAGTTTGCCTGCCAGTGCGTTCAGTACGTTGTTAACGCTGTCCTTGTTGTCCATTACAATACCGGTGTTATCGGTAATCATGGATACTACAGAGCCTTCTGCCGCATGCTTGATAACAGTGTCGCCTGCTGCGTAGTTTTCATCTGCTTCGCCGTTGCCGGTATGTGCGTAGAAGATATTGGCATTGCCGCTGTAGTTGTCGATAGTCAGGCTGTTAGCATCCTTCTGGAAGATGTTGCCTGCTTTAGCTTCGCTTGCACCGCCAACGAAGTTAGTGATTTCACTGCCGGTGAATTTATATTTTTCCCATTCGGAATCGCCGTATACATAACCGTACTTCTCATTATTCCAGGAAGCACCGTTAGTCAGAGTCAGGTTCATGGAACCGCTCAGACCTGCATCTTTTTCTGCATCGAAATGTTTGTATGCAACGCCGGTCCATGCGGAATCTTCGGTGGTCAGCTTCAGGTTGATAACAGATTCCTTGCTGTCGCTCGCAAATTTCTGGCCCTGTTTGCCGAAGAGGCCTGCATTACCCTTAACGGTAACGGTCTTGCCCTCGCCGCCAACATTAACTGTACCAAGAGCAGCGCCCAAAGCATGGAAGCCATAGCCTGCCTCGTCGCTGTTATTCTTAACCTCGATATCAGCAGCGCCCAGGTTAACGGTTGCGCCGTCTGCTGCTACAACACCGGAGCCGTGAGCTGCGATAGTAGTCTTACCGTCAACGGTTACGCTTGCACCTGCGCCGTTAGCGTTGATGCCGGCAATATTTCTCCAGGAGGATTCGCCCAAGGTAGTGGTGTTCTGACCTTTGATAACGTTATCAAGAGCCCAGTCTTCGCCGTCCTTAGCCATGGTCAGATCGCCATGCAGCTTAACTTCGGCATTGCCGTTAGCGTTAACGCCGTAAACATTGTTATAGCCATGAGCCTTAATAGCGGTGTTGCCGGTAACCTCTACAACAGCCTTCTCACCGGTGCTGTTTGCATAAATACCGATTGCACTGCCTTCGCCGATCAGCGGGTTGCCGGTGCTGGTCTTACGGCTGTAGGTGTTGTCGATGTTGATATCCAAAGTACCTGCAGTAATGCTGGTTGTGCTGCCTGCAATGCTGTTGTCAACACCGCGCAGCGGAATTCTGTTGTTCAGAATACCTGCGTTTTTATCAGGCGGAACAGTCTTGCTGTCCAGAGCCACATTCAGCTTCAGAGTCTTGTCTGCAGCATTGATTACCAGATTTTCAACGCCTGCAGCATTCTGTACAGCCGCACCGCTGATGATGAAAGAGCCTTCCCAATCCGGATCCTTTTCCTTATGAGTCATCTGGTTAATGTTAATGCTTGCGTCCTCAGCAAATACATAGGACAGATTCTCCTGCTGTACTGCGCTGAATACGCCCTGCTTTTCGCCGGTAATAGCATCGGTAAAGGTAGTCTTTTCACCACCGCCCGGATTTACGGTTTCTTCCTTGGTGTAGCCCTTACCGGTATCCTTATTGAATTTAATAGTATCAACCTTCAAGGTTTGGCTGCTGGAGGTCAGGCCGTCAGCAATCTTAACAGAACCGTTCAGGTTGTTTTCGCCGTTTACAAAGTTGCTGTAGGTCAGCTTGCCTGCCAGTGCGTTCAATACGTTGGCTACGCTTGCATCGTTATTCATGCTGATGCCGGTGTTGTCGGTAATCAGGCTAACTGCGGAGCCTGCTGCCGCCCCCTTGATAATGGTGTAGCCTGCTGCGTAGTTGCTTGCGTTTTCACCATTGCCGGTATGAGCGTAGAAGATGTTGGTGTTGCCGCTGTAGTTATCAATAGTCAGGTTGTTGCTGTCCTTTTGGAAGATGTTGCCTGCTTTTGCTTCGCTCTCGCCGCCAACCAGTTTTGCTACATGGCTGCCGGACCATTTTTCGCCGTTAGCAGGATTCTTAACCAGCGTATCAACTACTACGTTATTCCAGGTTGCACCATTTTGCAGCCACAGGTTTGCAGCACCGGTAAAGGTTGCATTTCCCTGAGCCACGCCGTCACCGAAACTGTTTTGAACAACACCGGTCAGGCTGGATTTATCTGTAGTCAGGCCAAGGTTAATTTCGCTCTTGGTGCCATGAATATCAGAAACATTCACTGCGCCGGTAGTAACGCCGATATTACCCTTAATGGTTACATCATTCTTATCTGCGCCGGTAACATTGCCGTTTTCATCTTCAATGACGTTCATGTTAACTACGCCGTTTTCAGCTCTGATAGCGGAATAGCCAACAGTTTGTCCTTCCTTAACAACAATGTTGCCGCCCTTAACGGAAATCTTGCTGCCGCCGGCATTAGCAAACAGACCGTTAGCATTACCTTGGAAGTCTACATTACCGTTAACTGTAATAGTGCCGCCCTTGCTGTTGCCCATGCTGCTGGTTGCGTACAGGCCGCTTGCACCGTAGTAAGCATTGCCGCCATCGTTACCTTCAATATCCAGCTTTACATCGCCATTGACAACAACGTTACCTCTGTTATAAATACCGATGGTGTCGGCATCGCCGTTTGCAGTAATATCCAGCTTGCTGTCAATAGTCAGCTTAGCATTTTTATTGGTAACATTGATACCCTTCAGGCCGCTGCCGGTAACAATATCCGTACCGGTAAGCTCCATTTTCAAGGTATCAGCCTTAATAACAGAATCATTTTCAATGTTTACTTTAACGCCTGAACCGATTTCTTCTACATCCTTAACAACCAGAGTCAAGGTTTTTCCTGTTGCGTCGATAGTTACATCTTCGCCCAGGTCAATAGCATATTGGTTGGTAATTTTGGTATCCTGAGTAAATTTGTATACTCCGTCCTTAATTACATCAGCATAAGCCTCGTCTGCAAAATCCATGCCGGTAAGAGTATCGGTGTATTCTTTTACAGTCGGTACTTCGGGTTTAACCGCACCGGCATTATAAGAGCCTTTGCCGTCCTCTTTATTGAAGCTGATGTCACCGGTTTTCAGTGCTGCGGAGGAAGCAGTCAGACCGTCGGCAATCTTTACATAACCGGTCAGGTTGCTTTCGCCGTTTACGTAGTTGCTGTAGGTCAGCTTGCCTGCCAGTGCGTTCAGCACGTTGGCTACGCTATCCTTGTTATCCATTGCAACACCGGTGTTATCGGTAATCATGCTTACAACGGAGCCTGCTGCAGCACCCTTGATAACGGTATCGCCTGCTGCGTAGTTTTCAGCTGCTTCACCATTGCCGGTATGTGCGTAGAAGATGTTGGTGTTGCCGCTGTAATTGCTTATTGTCAGGCTGCTGCTGTCCTTTTGGAAGATATTGCCTGCTTTGGCATCAGCTTCACCGCCGACAAGCTGGTTCAGACTGCTGCCATGATAACCATAATCGCCCTTGCTTTCATTGGTCCATTGCGCACCGTTGGCAAGCAGCATATATGCTTCACCGGCACCATTATCATTGAAAATGGTACCTTTGAAATAGGATTTGTCGGTATTCATGCCTAAGGTCAGAATGCCCTGATCCTTTTGCTGGTCCTTAACCAGGATGTTGCCTTCAACCTGTACATCACGGCTGCCTTCTGCCGCAACAATTGCGCCGTCCTGCAGCTTGGAATTGATGGACAGCTCGCCGCCGCTGACAACAGCAGCACGTCCCATAGCAGCCTTAATTGCGCCGCCGCCGATATAAGCGGTAGGCGCCTTATCGATATTGTAGTTGGAGTTACCGCCTCTTACGGTAATAACATCGCTGTCATTGCCTACATACAGGTCAACCATGCCGGAAATCTTCAGGTCGGCACTGCCGGTGTTTTTCCATACTTCAATAGCGTTTTCAATCTGAGGCTGTCTGGAATGGAATTTTACGGCATTTTCCCAACCATCGGCATTATTGATGGTCAGGCTGGCAAGTCCCTTGCCGTCGCCGTAGGAACCCTCCTGATTAGTGCCTGCAACATAAATACCGCGCAGCTTGCCTCCGGACAAAAAGCTACCTTTAGCAGAAAGCTCCATGCCCTTGACGTTGTTGATTACCAAATCGGCAGAGCTAACATGGATAGCATTAGGATTTACATTATAAACGTTGGCAACACCATTCGGCTGGTCAACGTTCAGCGCAATGTCAAGACGATGACCTTGCATATCAATGGTAATAGGTTTGTTTCCGGCAATATAGATACCGCCGAACATGGGAGTCCAGTTATTGAACTCCTGCTCAGATGCCTTAGGCTTTAAGGTTACATCCTCATCAAAGGTGTAGGTGCGTGTTTTGGAATTATACACACCTGCTTCTTTCCAATATGTACGCGCAGCGCTGCCATACTGGGTACTTTCAGTAATAGCCTTGTCATGCACGCTTGCTGCAAATGCATTATTAGCACCTAAAACAGCTGCGGCAACGGCCAGTGCTAAAAGAGCTTTTCTCTTCTTTTGACTAAGCTTCAACATATAGTCCTCCTTATCAAAAAATCAGGAAAAAGCAGAAACAACCACTGCTTCTGCTAACCCCTCTGCGCAAAGTCATTCTCCGCACAGTTTATATAGAAACCGGCCAGGCAGCTTCTCATCAGCGCAGCCTGCGATTTCGTAACAAAATTATTCAGCTTATCATAAACATGCTGCGTTCATTTCAGCGCTTTGATAACCTCGTCGGTAAGATCCTTGCCGCCTGCTACCATAGCATTCATATTTACAACACTGTCAATATTGTTTGCTTTAGCCACGTCAAGAATAGTTTTGTTGATTTTTCTTTGTACAGGAGCCATTTTCTTCTGTTCAAAGTCTGCCAGCTGCTTGCTGAGCTTTTCAGCCAGCGCCTGTTTATCCGCATCGCTCATGTTAACAGATTGCTTGTTGAACTCTTCCTGCAGACGGTTTTTTTCCTGCGCTACAGATTTGGCAATATCGGTAATTCCCGGATAGCTGTTCAAAATTGCGTTAACGTTAACAACGCCCACAGGAGCAGCAAAGGCACTTGCGCTGATGCCTAAAGCCATAACAGCGCTCATCAGTAAGGTCATAAGTTTCTTTTTCATTCCTGCCACTCTCCTTATTTAGCCCAAACAGCTTCCATGATGTTGCCGTATTGTGCTTCCATAAATTTAACAGCTTCACCCATGATAGCGTTTACCAAAGCCGGATTAAAGGTGGTGTTTTCAGCAGTAATGCAAGCATTCAGCATGAAGTCGCCTCTCTCGGAAACGGTGAATTTGAACGGACGAACATTGTTGTTCATGTTGTTGATAGCACCGGCAAGTGCTTTCATTTTTTCTTCGTCAATTACCTGCGGAGCGATTTGCACCTGCAGCAGCATGTAAACGCTGTCATCCATCAGCAATGCCATCGGCAGCAGCTGACCCTTAACTTCCATGCGGCTGCGGAAGATAGTGGTGTGATGCTCGTCCTCCATTTTTTGGATATCGAAGCATTCGATTTTATTGTCAGCCAGGAACTGAGTCATTTTCTCGATTTTGTTTTCCATTTCGGTTACTTTAGTTTCTTCTTTAGTAGCTTTTGCCATGATAAAAATCTCCTTTACATTCATCAAAAAAGTTTTTATATGATACGGAGCAGAGCTTGCTGCTCCGTATATAACATGATTAATACTCGGCTTAGAAGGTGTACTGCATGCCTACTACGAAGCTTCTGCCAGGCATTGCGTACCAGCTGTCGGCACCACCGCTCCAGATAACGTCGGTGTGTTCAGCCCACAGCTTGTTGAAGATGTTGTCTACCTTGAAGTAGAACTTAGTCTGCTTATCAGCTGTGTAATTGAGAGCAAGGTTGTAAACACCGTACTTATCGGAAGGCCAGCCCTTAACGCCTTCCTTCACGCCGCGTTTGTCACGGATGAAGTAGAAGCCGTCGAAGGCAGCACTGAATTTATCCTTGTCATAATATACGCCGAAGGTTGCTTTGTCTTTCGGTGCATATCCTTGAGTAAAGCTGTCCTTTTCATCATAGAACAGATGTGCCCAACCCAGTTTGAAGGTTACAGTATCACTCAGACGAGCGTTATATTGCGCGTTCCAGCCACGGGAAAGACCGCCGATGCTGTTCTGATACTGTCCATACTCCGGATCGTCCTTATCTGTGGTGCTGTTCATAGTCATTCCTACAGCAGACTTGGTTTCAAACCAGCTCAGCATCAAGTAATTATCAGGTGTAAATTCATGGTTGTAACCGATAGAGGTTGTACGGCCTTCGGAAGCAAGCAGATTAGCATTACCGTATTTATGATCATACAGCTGTGTCAGGCTCGGCAGAATGTAGTAATCGCTGCGGCCTGCATACAGAGTATCCTTTTCGGTAATATCCCAGCCCAGCTTATAGCTAAAGGAATTATGGCACTCATAGCCGTCAGGTCTGTCGTGACGCACACCGCCGGACAAGGTTACATGCGGCACAATTTCCCAATCACCCTGCAAGAACAGAGATGTATTGCTAGTTTCCTTGTGGTTAGTATTGTCTTTGCCCTTGCTGTATTCAATACCGCCGACCATGCTATATCTGTCGCTCTGGTATTTAAAGTTGTCACTGTAAAGCTTATATTCCAAATTGCTTGTAATCGGCTCGGAAATATCCGTATCCTCTCCACCAGGCTTATCCCAAGAGGATTTTTCTTTGGTTGCACGATACATCAAAGAATTACTCCACTGATCGTTAATCTGCCAATCATGCTTCAAGGTTACGCTGTTACTGTCGTACATGCCAACATAATTGCCGCCGTATACCATATCGGTACCGCTGAAGTTAGAACCGATGGTTTCATAGTTTAAGGTCAGCTTATTAGCATCGTTAAATCTGTATTCAAACTTAGCACCGCTGCTCTTGGTATTGCTTTGGCCCGGCCATTCCTTGCCGCTGCCGTCCTTGCTGGTGCCAGAAATGGTTCTGTCATGGTAAATATTATAGC
>ENA-OUOY01001827-OUOY01001827.1-human-gut-metagenome-genome-assembly--contig:-NODE-1827-length-11688-cov-2.975415_pt1 | contig 11688 bp, 9 predicted proteins | sample MGYA00237937_ERZ548767 | MGnify/ENA primary metagenome ERZ548767 (study PRJEB26490, sample SAMN05356887) | human gut metagenome | biome: terrestrial biome; feature: human-associated habitat; material... | reverse complement strand
GTAGAGCATTCGGCTGTTAACCGAAGGGTCGTAGGTTCGAACCCTACTCGGGGAGTATGGCGACATAGCCAAGTGGTAAGGCGTGGGTCTGCAACACCCTGATCACCAGTTCAAATCTGGTTGTCGCCTCTAAAAATCTCTGATTGATTTCAGAGATTTTTTTTGTTATGGTGAAGAGAGAAAGGAAACATAACAGGAATGTTAGCTATAGACAGGAAAGGGGCATAACTTTGTATATGATCTGGATGATAGTAGGGATACTCTGTGTGCTGTATTGTCTGGCATTGGCAATCACAGGCGGGACGGGCACCTGGTTTTTCCTCATATGGGGAATAATGGGAATTGCTTTTACGCTATGGGGCATATTCAGGGGACGTATATGGCACGTCATGCCGCATTGGCTGCATATAACGGCAGACACTTTGTTTCTGCTGATGCTGGCGGTATTTTTGTTTACGGAAGGATGCATTATCAGCGGATTTTCTAAAAATACCGACAAAGAACTGGATTATATTGTGGTGCTGGGAGCGCAATTGAAAACAACGGGACCGAGCCGGGTGCTGCAGTATAGACGGGATATGGCATATGAATATCTAACGGCACATCCTGATACGAAGGCGATTGTATCGGGCGGACAGGGCAGTAATGAACCTGCTTCCGAGGCACAGGGGATGTATGATTATCTGGTAAAGAGAGGTATAGAGCCGGGCAGAATAGTATTGGAAGACAAGTCAGTAAATACGGAGCAGAATATCCGTTTCAGCAAAGAATTTTTACAGGCGGATGCGGACAAAGTGGGTATTGTATCCAATAATTTTCATGTATTCCGTGCCGTGAAACTGGCAAAGGCGGCAGGATACAGGAATGTAGTGGGAATTGCCGCTCCGGCAACCGCTTTCTATCTGCCGAACAATATGCTCCGCGAATTCTTCGGTGTAGTGAAAGATTTCCTGATGGGACATTTTTAAGAACCGGGGAAAAGTACTGCCGGCAATGAACGGAAATGTTTATCTAAAGGCAGGATAGGAGGAGAAAACCTAAATGAATGATTTAAGGGAAAAGATAGCAGCATTTCAGCAGATGCTGGACGAGAGCCATTACATCGTTTTCTTTGGCGGTGCAGGTGTTTCCACAGAAAGCGGCATACCGGATTTCAGGAGTGTGGACGGTTTGTATCATCAACAGTATGATTATCCGCCGGAGACGATTCTGAGCCATACTTTTTATAGAAGAAACCCGGAAGAATTTTACCGTTTTTATAAAAATAAGATGTTGTTTCTGGATGCAAAGCCCAATATGGCACACAAAAAGCTGGCACAGTGGGAAGCAGAAGGCAAACTGAAGGCGGTCATTACCCAGAATATCGACGGATTGCATCAGGCGGCGGGGAGTAAAAATGTGCTGGAACTGCATGGCAGTGTATTGCGCAATTATTGTGAGGATTGCGGAGCCTTTTATGATGTGGATTATATCAAAAAGGCAGAGGGCGTACCGCACTGTGAAAAATGCGGAGGCATGATAAAGCCGGACGTGGTATTGTATGAAGAGGGTCTGAATGAAGATACCGTACAGCAGGCAATCCGTGCCATCAGCAGGGCGGATCTTCTGATTATAGGTGGTACATCCCTGGTGGTATATCCAGCGGCAGGGCTGATCAATTATTTCCGTGGAAAGCATCTGGTGCTGGTCAACAAGTCAGCTACGGACAGGGACAGCGAAGCGGACCTGCTTCTTTCTGCAAGCATAGGGGAAGTATTCGGACAACTTAAGTAAAAGCGGAACATGCGAAAAATCAGTTGAAAAGGTGAGGAACAGTATGGATATTCAGTTGGGAGACGTTGTTACCCTGAAAAAAGAGCATCCCTGCGGAAGTAAGGAGTGGGAGGTATTGCGTATCGGCGCGGATTTCCGCTTAAAATGCCTGGGATGTGGGCACCAGATTATGATTGCACGAAAACTGGTTGAAAAAAATGTCAGGGAAATTAAGAAAAAGGCTTGAAAAACAGGCATTTCTATGGTATCATTTTAACTCGTGATACATTATTCCTTGCTCCCACAGAAGGGGGCCAGAGACCATAAGGAGGTAAAAAGCATGAGCAAATATGAATTAACAGTTGTTGTAAGTGCGAAAATCGAAGATGATGAAAGAGCAGCCGTAATCGACAAGTGCAAGGCACTGGTTGAGAGATTTGGCGGTACTATCACCAACGTTGATGAATGGGGTAAGAAGAAATTAGCTTACGAAGTTCAGAAGATGAAAGAAGCTTTCTATTACTTCATCCAGTTCGATGCAGAAACAACCGCTCCCGCTGAAATCGAGAGCCGTGTTCGTATTATGGACAACGTAATCAGATATTTAATCGTTAAACAGGAAGCTTAATAGGCATACCGGGTATTCCGAGGATTCCTGGTATACCGGAAAGAGGGACTTATATGAATAAAGTAATTCTTATGGGAAGATTAACCAGAGATCCTGAAGTAAGATATTCTCAGGGCGAAAATGCACTGGCAATTGCGAGATACACACTGGCAGTTGACCGCAGAAATTTCAGAAACAACGGTAACGATGAGCAGACTGCTGACTTTATCAATTGTGTTGCTTTTGGAAAAAGCGGTGAATTTGCGGAAAAGTATTTCCACAAGGGAACCAAGCTTGTAGTAAGCGGACGTATCCAGACCGGCAGCTACACCAACAAGGACGGTGTAAAAGTTTACACCACCGAAGTAGTTGTTGAGGACCAGGAATTTGCCGAGAGCAAAAATGCTTCTGGGGATAATAGTGGTTTTGCGGGAGGAAACAACAATCACTTCAAGCCTGAACCTTCAGGTGTCGGTGACGGTTTCATGAACATCCCGGACGGCATTGATGAGGAACTGCCGTTTAACTAATAATTCTAAGAATGGAGGCACACTGACATGGCATTCAATAAAGCAGACAAAGCAGATGCACCTATGAGAAAAAAAGGTGGCATGCGCAGAAGAAAAAAAGTTTGTGTATTTTGTGGCAAGGACAATGTAATTGACTACAAAGATGTAAATAAGTTAAAGAGATACGTATCAGAGAGAGGCAAGATTCTTCCCAGAAGAATCACCGGTAACTGTGCAAAGCATCAGAGAGCACTTACCGTTGCTATCAAGCGTGCACGTCACGTAGCACTGATGCCTTATGTTCTGGACTAAATTTTAAGAGAGACCGATTATCCGGAAGGGTAATCGGTTTTTTTATTTTAAAACCTTTTCAAAATATCACCCGAAAGAATGATGTGGAAAGTCTTTTTTTAGTGTAAGATAATATAAAAGAGTAATGTTTTCTATGCGTGAAAAAACAACAGAAAAATAAAAACATGTAAAGGAGAATGTCATGAAAAACAAAACAGGAAAACGATTGCTGAGTTTTTTAATGGCGGTATTACTTCTGCTTTGTGAAGCACCGGTTGTGTCATTTGCAGCGGATTTATCAGGTGGAACAGAGTCGGCGGGAGATGTATCGGAAAGTGATGTATCGGCGGAAGATATATCGGAAGGTGATGTATCGGAAGGTGATGTGACAGCGGGGGATATGACAGCAGGAGATGCATTGGAAGGTGATGTGACGGATGGAAATGCAGAGTGGGAGATTCCGGAGATGAATTATGCCGGAGAAATTCCGGTGTCCGATTACTTTGAAAAAGGCACTGGAGACAGATGCGACCAACAGGATTGTCCTCACAGAAAATATTAATTATATCTGTCAGACGGGCGGCTGGGTCGATGCAATTGATATTAAGGCAGGAAATCATACCATAGACATGAATGGTAAAACACTGACTATCAGTGTACAAAATGGGGAAACGACGATAGGCGGAAAAGCAATCTGGGTAACAAATTCCGCAAGTCTTACCATTACGGACAGCAGCGGAAGCAGGGGGACGTTGTGTATGGATGCTTCTGAGGCCGGTACTAAAGATTCGGGGTTGCTCAGCGGTTCAAAGGCAACCATTACCATAGAAAAGGTGACACTTAAGGTGACTGCAAAATATGCTCAGGCGGTGTCAACTTATAACTGTACGCTTACCATGACGGACTGTAGGGTGGAGTCTGCGGCAGTCTGTGTGAAATTCAAGGGAGAAAACAGTAAAGAAGGTAAAGCTTTACTGAAGAACTGTGTGATGGAGAGCTCCGGTTATAGAACACTGCAGCTTGAGGGAAGTTATCCGGTGACGATAGAAGGAGGAAGCTACAGAAATACTTATAAGGAAAAAGCCGGCTCAGGCAGTGAAGTTGTATATGCAGTGGATGCTTCCGTTATATATGACCATGCGGATTTTTACTCTGAAAATGGTTCTGTGCTGCGGACATCAGGTGTAGGAGAGAGCGAAATATGGGGCGGTAGCTTTGAAAGCTCCGGCAGCAGCGGAAGCCCGGTTCTGGATTTGGGAATGACCCAGAATTCTTACTGTGCGGATGAAATGAAGATTTATGCCGCAACGATAAAGAGCAGTAATAATGGCAGATTCATCGTAATCACAAACAGTTCCACTTTAAATGTAAAGACGATTACCGATATTATACCGGTTTCTACTTCAATTGAAATTAACGGGATAACAGTGAACAAAGACAGTCTGAAATATAATGTTGTATTATCTGTGGAAAAGGAAAATTCTGTCTGCGTACTGACGGATCAACGCAATGAGCCGCAGTACCAAATTACAGATGTGGAGGTAACGGTTCCCAATACTATATACGGGAAAACGGTATCAGAGACAACTGTCAGTACCGGCACAGAAAATGTAAATGTCAGCTCCGTAATATGGGAAGGGTTTTTGCTGGGTGAAAGCAAGGGGATTATTTCAGGTAATTCAAGCTTCAGAAAAATATATGATTACAGGGTTACAGTATGTCTTTCCTCTGACAGTAAATTCTTTCCCCAGGATGTGGAACGGAAGGTAAAGGTGAATGGGGTAGAAATAGGAAAGGAAGGAAAAGACTATTATTATGTAAGCCGTGGAAAGCTATACATATGCTATAATTATGATTCTCCGAATAAGGTGAAGGAAATTTCCCTGACAGTTCAGCCGCCGGAATATAATACAACAATGAATCCTGTGGTAAAGGACACATCGGGATTGTATGATGTGGCGGAATTTGGGAATGCCTTTTTTATCAATCCGGATCAGGCAGCATGTCTTGATAAGATATATTATCTGACAGTTCCGGTCAGCCTGGCAGAGCAGGAAAAGATTTTTGCCCCGGAGCAGGAGCTTTCCGCCAATATCAATAGCGGGCAGAAAGCCTGGGAACCTGTCAGTGTGGAGATACAGCGGGTTTCGAACCGGAGCATACAGATAATTATCGGAATAAAAGCCGTGGAAAGATATGATATTTCTATTACAAACGGATGTGCAATGGACCGCTACGGAAGAAAGATCAATTCTGCATTAGAAGGAGAGCTGGTGTACCTGACGGCCCAAAAAGATACGAATGAAGTATTTTTGAGCTGGAACGGTCTGGATGATGTTTCGTCAGCGGGAAACTTTACAACCTATCCGGACAACATGACGTTTGCATCTTTGTTGGCACATCCCAAGATTTATATGCCTAAGGGGGATATAAATGCCGAGGCGGTTTTCCAGGATGCAGAGGAAAAATATATTTCGCGGGTGGAAATAAAGGGAGATGGCTTTTATGACGGGTACCAGGTTGCGGATGCCTTTGCTGCAGCCTCCTCCGATTATCGCATTACCCAAGCTATTCTGTGGGAAATCCGGGAAGATGGGACACAGAAGAAGGTGTCGACAACACTGGAGGCAGACCGGGAATATGCCGTAACTCTGCTACTGTCCGCAAATGTTGTCGGAAAGTCTTTTTTCAATGCAAAGGAAAAAACGGAGGACTCCCGTGCCAGAACTCTTGTCGGTACCGTGAACGGCTATCCTATTGTCGATAGCTGGAGGACAGTACAGGATGGAGTGGTTTATGCCGGAGTCAGATGTTATGTGGGGAAACCCGGATACCGGATTGCAGTAGATAATGGAGCGATAGTAGAAGGAGGGCTGACCCGCGCACAGAAGGGAAGTTCAATCCTTGTAAGCGCGCCGGCAATAAAGGACGGAAGGAGCTTTTCTTTCTGGAGTGTGAGCGGGGCGAGAGGTAACGAAGAAAAAGAGGAATGGCCGATAGAGCATTTTAAATCGGAAGCAGGGGCTGAAATCTATCGGAAGGGGAATACGGAATTTATAAGATTCAATATGACGGAGCAAAATATCAGTATTTCTCCGGTGTATACCACGGCAGACCAGCTTGTGGACACACTGACACTTTCGGATGTTAAAATGCCGCAGGTGGATGTAAAACTCCCAGATGTAACAGGTATAAGTGCTGAAGAAAGTGCCGTGAAAACTATAATGGGCAATTGGGTTTTGCTGCCGGATTATGTGGATTACGATAATCTGAGCATAGAGAATTTTAATGAACTCGAAGGTGTAGATGATGCGGTTCCTGAAAAGGGGCAGTACGGATTGCATTATGGGCTTGCGGTGGTGATAGACTTAGAAGAGGGCAAATATTTTGCAACGGAAAATGTAGAGGCAGCAATGGCGGATAAAAAACCTGCGGTCATTGTCTGTTGCAGCAATAAAGCCATGTTGCTGTTTGATTTCGGATGTCTGACACCGGAGGGAATTTATATTCGCCCGGTAGAGGATCAGATTTATATGGGAACCGCCCTCAGACCGTCTCCGGCTGTGTATTGCGGCGGTGTACGTCTGAAGGAGGGGACGGATTATACCGTTTCGTATAAAAATAACATAAAGGCAGCAGACAAAACGGTGAAAAATGCACCGACCGTGACGGTTACGGGCAGGAAAAATTATAAGGGAAAGGTTACTGCTGTATTCTCAATCCTGCCTGCAGACTTAGGAAGTGCATCGGGAATCACGGCAGAGCCCCTGTATGTAAAGGCTTCCGGAAAACAAGTATTCGGAAAACCGGTTATCAGGTATAACGGGAAGATTGTACCAGCATCGGAATACACTCTTACCTATGAAGGAAAAGACAATATGAACAACTTTGCCAAGCCGGGAGAATACAACATCACGGTTACCGGTAAAGGCAATAATTTTACGGGTAAGCTTACGGTAAAACAGTATAATCTGGAAAACATTACCGTGGTTTTTGAAAAGGATAGTTTTGTCCGTTCCTATACGGGAGACCGGATTGTTCTGCTGGGTGATACCTATACGGTATATGCACAGGATAAAAAAACAAAGCTTGGTGCAGGAGATTATAAGGTTACTTATGAAAATAACGTGAAGGCGGGGAAGGCCACCATGATCATTACCGGACAGGGAAACTATACCGGTGTGGTAAAAAAGACTTTTACCATTACACCCGCCTCCATGGACACAAAAAACATCAGTGTGGTAAACAGTCCTCAGGACAGGGACTGGTTCTATACAGGTGAGATGGTCTGCCCGAAGGATTTTATGCTGCGATACGGAACGATTAATCTCAGGGAAGGCGTGGATTATACGGTAGCATACAAAAACAACAAAACCGTTGGAAAGACAGCGGATAAAAAGGCGCCGGTTGTAGTAATCAAGGGAAAAGGCAACTATAAGGGCACTATGGAGTTTACTTTTAATATCCTGCCGGCAGATATTTCCGGTTTTTCGAAGGATGCGGATGCACCGTCCGTGCTTTACAGGAACACGAAGAACAATTATGTGACGAAGCCGGTCATAAAGGATATTAATGGCGGAAAACTCGTACCGGGTAAGGATTATGAACTGGTGGAATACAAGGTTTACAATGAGAATACGGCAACATGGGAGAATATCACTGCGGACAGAGTAGAACTGCCTGCAGGAAAGGATTATGTCCAAATGCAGGTTACCGTAAAAGGAAAGGGTAATTTCACTGGTACATGCGTTCTTACATATAGAATGACGGCATACAGTGTACGGCAGTTTACGGTAGAAAAAATCACGGAGCGGGAATTCTGCAATGCACCCTATGACAATCCGGCAGCAGTAGTGGTCAGGGATAAAGTAAGCGGAGTAACGCTTACATACAATAAGGACTACCGGCTCAGGTTTGAGAATAATCTGTATCCCGGTACGGCAATTGTGTATATAGACGGTCTGGGTGCTTACAGCGGAACCGTCAGGCAGACCTTCCGGATTAAACCGGCATCACTTGCTGCACAGAAACCGGACGGCACACAGGTACTGAACAGTTATCTGAAGGTGGTTTCCGCTCCGGGAAGCTATAAATTTACCGGAAAAGATATCAGACCGGAGGACATTGTCCTGCAGGATATTGGCGGATACCGGCTGGTAAAGGGAGTGGATTATACATTATCCTACAAAAACAACAAAAATGCTTTTACCTATGTTGCGGGAACCAATGAGGCGAAGGCTCCTGCTGTGATTGTAAACGGTAAGGGAAACTATACCGGAAAACTTTGTCTGTATTTCAGTATTATGCAGGCGGATATTTCCGGTACGGATAACAAAGGAAATCCGAGAATTACGGTATCGGCGCCGGATATTCTCTACAGGGATGTCAAAAATAATTATATACCGAAGATTACGGTAACGGATGCGTACGGAAAAAAACTGACGGCCGGAAAGGATTACGACAAAAATGTGCAATATAAGCTGGTCAGCACAGGGAGCATAGTTTCCGGTGACAGGGTATCCATGGGGACGAAAACAGAGCTTCTTATGGAGGCGGTTATTGTGGGTACGGGAAATTATACCGGCAGCTATACCTTCCGATACCGGATTTATTCCGCCGATATAAAAACTGCGGCAGTGGAAAAAAACGGTAATGAAATCTATACGGGCAGACCTATCTGTCCCAAGATGACCGTGACATACGGCAAAGACAGGACTTTACTTACGGAAGGTGTTGATTATACGCTGCAGTATGTAAATAATGTCAATACCGGCACGGCAACGGTGATAATCCGGGGAATGGGAAGCTATGGAGGAGAAAAGAAGGTTACCTTTAAGATTGTTTCCCGTGAACTGACCTGGTGGGAGGAGCTTCTTTCGTCTGTCGGCAGTCTGTTCTACTAAACGAATAACGGCCGGAGCCGGATGGTAAATAACATATTTGGACAGAAAAAAGCAGGGACTGACATTTCCCTGCTTTTTTCGTTATAAAATGACAAATAATTATGGTGGAAAGATGAAATAAAAAATGCTATACTACATGAGTATAGATACTCGTTCACTGGGTATTTCCGGGGGTTACAACGTACATGAAGAAAAGAATTAAATTAAAAGGCAGAATTAAGACATATCTGCAGTTTTCCATTTATCTTGGAGGGCTGCTTCTGGTGGTCAATGCCGGTATAGTGGCAATAGATTACCGTGCAGGACTTCTTTTAGGCTTTTTTACACTCTTTTATTTTGCCGTAACATTATCACTCTATTTTTATAATAAGCCCGTTATTATGAACGAGCTGGTGAGCTTTGCCACCCAGTACGGACAAATTCAGAAAAGGCTTTTAAGGGAACTGGAGCTTCCGCATGCTCTGCTCGATGATACGGGCAAGGTGATATGGACCAATGTGGCTTTCGAAAATATTATTCATCAGCCGAAGGGATACAACAAAACCATCACTGCCCTGTTTCCGTCCATTACCAGGGACAAGCTTCCGGACAACGAGGGCGTAGAGGAAGCGCAGTATGAGCTGACCTATGATTCCAAGGAATACATTGCCAAATTCAAGCGGATTTCCCTGAAGGAAATGGCGGAAAACAGCGCCATGATAGAAGCAGAAGGCTACGAAGGTTATCTGATAGCCGTTTATCTGTTTGATGAAACCGCTTTACATATTGCCCTGCAGGAGGTGGATGACCAGAGCCTCTCCGTAGGCCTGTTTTATCTGGACAATTACGAAGAAGCACTGGAAAGCGTGGAAGAAGTCAGACGGTCACTTCTGATTGCCCTGATTGACCGAAAGATAAACAAGTATATTGCGGCGCTGGACGGCATTGTGAAAAAGCTGGAAAAGGACAAGTATCTGGTGGTTATGCGGAAAAAGTCCGTGGCGCAGCTTCAGTCTGCCCGGTTTGATATTCTGGAGGATGTAAAGACTGTTAATATCGGAAACGAAATGGCGGTTACGTTAAGTATCGGTGTGGGTCTGGACGGCCTTACCTATGCACAGAACTATGAGTTTGCCAGAAATGCCATTGACCTGGCATTGGGACGTGGCGGCGATCAGGCGGTATTAAAAACACCGGAAAGCATTATTTATTACGGCGGCAAGAGCCAGCAGGTGGAAAAGAATACCCGTGTCAAGGCGAGAGTCAAGGCGCATGCATTAAAGGAAATTATTGCCGGCAAGGACAAGGTGCTCATTATGGGACACCGTATGGCAGACGTGGACAGCTTTGGTTCAGCAGTCGGTATTTACCGGATTGCCCAGGCGCTTGACAGAAAGGCGCATATCGTTCTGAATGATGTGTCCAACACGCTGCAGCCGCTGGTGGATCTGTTCAAAAATAACCCGGAATACGATTCCGATATGATTGTGGGAAGCAGCCAGGCAATGGAAATTGCAGGCAACAATGCGGTTCTGGTTGTGGTGGATGTAAACCGTCCGTCCATTACCGAGTGTCCGGATTTACTTCGTGTATGTAAGTCCATTGTGGTGCTGGACCACCACAGACAGGGCACCGATACCATTGAAAATGCAACACTTTCTTATGTGGAGCCGTATGCATCCTCCGCCTGTGAAATGGTTTCCGAAATTTTGCAGTACACGGCGGACAATATTAAAATCCGTACCGAAGAGGCGGATTGCATGTATTCCGGTATCATGATTGATACCAACAATTTTATGAGTAAAACCGGTGTCCGTACGTTTGAAGCGGCGGCATTCTTACGAAGAAGCGGTGCGGATGTAACCCGTGTCCGCAAGATGTTCAGGGAAGATGCCGCAGAATACAAGGCAAAAGCGGATGCGGTAAGTCAGGCGGAAATTTACAGACAGTCCTTTGCTATTTCCGTCTGCTTAAGCGAGGATGTACAGAGCCCGACCATTATCGGTGCGCAGGCGGCAAACGAGCTGCTCAACATCAAGGGAGTTAAGGCAAGCTTTGTACTTACTGATTATCAGGGTAAAATTTATGTTTCCGCCCGTTCCATTGACGAGGTCAATGTGCAGATTATCATGGAACGTATGGGCGGCGGCGGACATATGAGCATTGCGGCGACGCAGCTTGAAGGCATCAGCATGGCAGAAGCCATCGGCAGCTTAAAGTCCACCATAGATACAATGATAGAAGAGGGAGCCATTTAGTGTGAAAAATGAATTTTTCATAAGTGAATAAATTCACTTTGCAAATCTTGTGCCGATGGCCCAAAGTTTGCAGACTATGGAAAGGTAAAGGTAATTGAAATGAAAGTTATTTTATTACAGGATGAAAAGAAATTAGGTAAAAAAGGCGACGTGGTTGAGGTCAGTGAAGGATATGCCAGAAATTATGTGCTGCCGAAAAAAATCGGTGTGGAAGCTACTTCCAAGAACTTAAATGACTTAAAGCTGCAGAAAGCAAATGCGGACAAGGTAGCTTTGGAGCAGCTTAACGACGCCAAGGCACTGGCTGCCGTACTGGCGGAAAAAACCGTAGAAGTAAAGATGAAAGCAGGAGAAGGCGGAAGGGCCTTCGGTTCCGTTTCTTCCAAAGA
>ENA-OUOY01001822-OUOY01001822.1-human-gut-metagenome-genome-assembly--contig:-NODE-1822-length-11699-cov-4.908279_pt1 | contig 11699 bp, 11 predicted proteins | sample MGYA00237937_ERZ548767 | MGnify/ENA primary metagenome ERZ548767 (study PRJEB26490, sample SAMN05356887) | human gut metagenome | biome: terrestrial biome; feature: human-associated habitat; material... | reverse complement strand
CATCTCTATCGCAACTTCCGCAAAGAGCGCCAAATACGCTTCTATGCCGACAAGCTCAATGTCTCGTCGCCCTATCTCATGCGTCTTGTCAGAGACATCAGCGGCTCCACCGTCAACGAGCATGTCACCTCTCTTCTCTACAAGGAAATCTGCAATCTCCTCTCTCATTCCGACATGACCATTGGCGAGATTGCCACCCACCTCAACTTCAGCGACCAGAGCGCCCTCACCAATTTCTTCAAGCAGCGCTCCGGCATGACTCCCCTCGCATACAGAAATAAAAAGGTAAAAAGGTAAAAAGGTAAAAGGGTAAAAAGGTAAAAGGGTAAAAAAGGTAAAAGGGTAAAAAAGTAAAAGGGTAAAAAGGTAAAATGCCGTCCTTGTCCGAAGTCGTTTTTACGACTTCGCTTCCTCTTCCTTTCCTATAAAAACAAAGCCTGCAGGCATCATCCTCAATCTTTTTTGGATGCTGCCTGCAGGCTATTTACTCCCCTCTCTTTTGGAGAGGGGCTGGGGGTGAGGCTGTTTTTATTAATACGCCTTAATTCTATACATAAATCCGAGCTCTATGCGGTCGGTATTATAATCCTTCAAACCGCACTTGTCAGAATAGTCAAACTTGCGACCTACGTAAGCCAAGAACACTCTGAAATCCTGCTGCTTAGCTGGATAATACTCCAAGCTACCCATATATCCGTAGCTCTTGCGATAATCCTTCAGCATATCAATCTTGCTCACGCTTGCTGTCTCATACATTCCCTTCACCATAAGGTTCCAAGAAGGAGCAAACTGCCAGTTAGCCTTTGTGATGAAGCTGTTGTAGTGCACCTTGCCCAAGTAAGCGTTGTCGCCAGCATTATCAGCAAAGCCTGCTGCGCTAAACTCCGAAGAAGCAATCTTCAGACGGTCCAAGTCGTCGAATGCGCCCATATAGTCGAAATACCATTGGAACTTAGGCAAATTAAGCTGCTGACCCAATGTGAGCATACGGCTATATTTGTGCTTTGCTTGAGTCTGAATACCCCAAGCCCAGCGGGTGTTGAGCAAACCATTAAAGAAGCTTCCGTTCCAGTTCACGATATATGTCAACGGATTCTTGGCCTGCTCCAATGCTTCCACCTTGCCTTCTTTGCTCACTACGGTAGCTCCGCTGCCATATTCGTCAACGAATTTACCGTTATTGGCATTGCTTATCTCCACAGCAATCTCTTGCGAAGCTATAGGCTTATAGCTCAATACCACACCTGCCATAAAGTTGTCCATATTGTCAACCATGTCAGAATACTGGTAAATGTACATAGGGTTCTCGTCAAATTCGAAGCCACCCCAAATCTGGCACATCTTACCTGCCGAGAGCGACAACTTATCGTTGAAGTTGTAGCCCACCATCATAATGTCGGTAGCCTTGGCAAAGTTGTCTTCGCCCTTAGCGTCGGTAGCCTTGTTCATACGATGACGCAAGCGATAATAGAGCTTATCTGTCAGATTACCCTTTATCTCCAAGCGGAATTGCTTGTTTGCAATCTTTGTTGTCCAGTCGCCGCTAAGGCTGTTGTGCTCAGCCTGAGCCGAGGCAGCATAGTTGAAGTAAACGTTGAAAGCGTCGTTCTTCTTCTCGATGTTGGTAACTCTCTCTGCTATCGACTGTATATCACCGTCGCTGCCACCCATACGGGTGTTGCCGCCCTGTGCATAAGCTCCCATCGACATAGCGAGAGCTGCAGCCATAAATATCATTTTCTTCATAATCCGTAGTTTTTTTAAGGGTTATTGTATTTTAGAAGTTAGAGAATAAAAGAAGTTATCGCTCCCTGCGGTCGCTAGAAGTTAAAGCCAATAGTCTTTTCAGTTGGAGTTCTCAGCTACGGTTTTAGCCATAAGACATATGGCTTTAACTTCTTTAACTTCTCTAACTTCTTTAACTTCTATCATTTTCTAACTTCGGAACTTGCGAAAGTTCAATTAATACTTCTGGAAGTACTCCTGAATCTTCTGCCAATCCTTGGTCTTGGTGAGAGCCAACATCAAGAGCACGCGGGCCTTCTGAGGGTTCAAAGCCAAAGAAGCCACAAACTGATACTTGGTGTCGTCAACCTCGCCATTCAAACATGTAGGACCAGTAGGAACGCGGCTTGAGCGAACGATGTTGATACCCTTCTGGCGAGCCTTCAAAGCTACGTCGAACACGTCCTTATAGAAGTTGCCATCGCCAACACCTGCCAATACGATACCGTCAAACTTAGCGTCTACGAATGCCTGCATAGGGAGTGGAGAGCAGTTTGAATAACCGTAAACGATACCCACCTTAGGAAGCTCGTTGAGGTTTTCTACGCTAAATTCGCTCTTTGTGGTGTGCAAGTTTTCAACTGTGCGGTTGTAGATAGCCTCGCTACCATATACATAGCCTATCTTGCCATAGTTGCCACCCTGGAAAGTAGCCACGTCGGTAGTATGAGTCTTGATCACATCCTTGGCATCGAGCAAAATGTTGTTCATAGCACACATCACGCCACGACCCTTAGAGTTTGCACTTGCTGCAGCCACCACAGCACCATAGAGGTTAGCAGGACCATCAGCGCTAATACCAGTACTTGGGCGCATAGAGCCTACCAATACCACAGGCTTGTCGCTGTGAACGGTCAAATTCAAGAAGTAAGCAGTCTCTTCCATGGTGTCGGTTCCGTGAGTCACCACTACGCCGTCGTAACCCTCGTTGTTCAACAATTGGTTAATTCTCTTAGCCAATTTCAACCACACCTGGTCGTTCATATCCTGCGAACCAATATTCACGAGTTGCTCGCCTGATACCTCTGCTATATCGAGCATCTGAGGCACAGCGTCGATCAACGACTGGACACCCACCTGTCCTGCTGTATAAGCAGAGCCTGTAGCCGAAGTTCCTGCACCAGCGATGGTGCCACCTGTTGCGATAATACGTACCTTAGGTTTTGCAAACGCAACTGCCACTACCAATACGAGGAGTGTCATCAAGGAAAAAAATCTTTTGTTCATAACATTTAGGTTTTAAAGGTTTAAAAAAATATATGTTTACTGTTAATAGCCATTTTCTTTCATCCTACATAAACTGGATAATCAAATATCCCACACCTATCGACACAAAGGTGGTGATAAAGCCAGCCACCTGGAATGAGTGGTTTACCACAAATCTGCCTATATGCGTAGAGCCCGTGCGGTCGAAGTTGATAGCAGCCACAGTGGTAGGGTAGTTAGGCAAGAAGAAATATCCATTCACCGCCGGGAACATTGCCACCAAAGCCAATGGCGCTATGCCCAAGCCTATGCCCAAAGGATAGAGAGTGCGCACCGTTGCCGCCTGCGAGAATAGCATTATCGACATAAAGAATAGCGCTATGGCAAACAAGAACGGATACTGGGTAACCACGTTTGCTATATGCTCCTTAAAGAATGCCAAGTTGCCATTAAAGAAGGTGTCGCCCATCCATGCAATACCGAATATCGCCACCATGGCGTTCATGCCGGCACCAAACACGTTGCCCTTCACGGCATCGTGCACATTAGCCTTGCCAACCACCAATATCAGCGCCGCCACCGACATCATGACAATCTCTATCGTCTCAGGCATCGTCACTCTGTGCAACATGCCATCCTCCATAAACGACGGGCGAAGCGTAGGCACACTTCCGAATACCACCACCATCAGTACACCCAACAAGAATGCCACCACAGCATACTTGGCGCGAGGGTTCGGATTCTTTATCATCTCGTCTATCAGCTTGCTGTCGTGCTCAGGGTCTATAATGCCCTTTGCCACGCGCTCCTTATACACCTCGTCGTCTACCAGCTCCTTGCCAATATGATTCTGCACAAACGCAGCCACCAATATCGCTATCAGCGAGGCTGGAATACATATAATCATCACATCCTTCAGCTCTACGCCTGCGCCACCCAGCAAGTCGGTACTGATAATGGCTGCCGTAGCTGCCGATACCGGACTACCCGTGATGCCCAGCGACGCCGCTATCGTAGCCACGCTCAATGGTCGCTCAGGTCTAATCTTCGAGTTTGTCGCTATCTCCGAGATAATAGGCAATAGCGAATAGCAAGTGTGGGCTGTTCCTGCCACCAAGCAAAACAGCCAAGTTGTCAACGGGCCAAAATAAGTGATGTGAGTAGGATGTTTGCGCAAGAATTTCGCAGCCAATCCCACCAGATAGTCCAAACCGCCAGCTGCCTGCAGAGCCGCTGCCGCCGTGATAACCGAAACAATTATCAGCATCACGTCTATTGGTAGGTTTCCTGGCTTCATTCCGAATACGAATACCAGAATGAAAACACCCACCATACCATAGATGCCGAGTCCGATTCCTCCAACTCTTGCGCCCTTAAATATCAGGGCCAACACTATGGCGAATTGTAAAAGGATCAAAGCTGTCCCCATAAGAACTTACTGTTTTTTAAAGATTTATATATTGTATAAAGGTTAATTCTCTCTTATCTCAGCGCCATTCAATCCTCGCGCTGATTATCTGTGCCTTGTGTTGTGTGGAGTATAGTCGAAAGGGTAGGTTCCAAAAAGATTCCTTAGGTTTCTTGCCATTCTTGCTTTAGCCTTTATTTTAGCCTTGCTTAGCTTAGCCATTCTTGCTTTTTAGCATTTATTTTAGCCTTGCTTTTTCTTAGCCGTTCTTGCTTTTTGCATAGCCTTCATGTCCGCAGGTATTTTCAGAACCCACCTTCATTCAACTATTAATAGCCGAGGACTCTTCCCCGTAATTGTAATTATGAATTTATATGTTATAATAGAGTATGATTCTAATGTTTAGTGTTTAATGTTTAGTGTTTATTGCTTATAGTGTAATTACTATTTTGCTTAATATATCCATTCGCTTATGGCATTCCTTATGTTTATTGCTTATTTATCTATTTCTTATTCTTATGTTGCAAATATAGACCTTTTTTTCAATATTCTTTTATATAATCCCAACAAAAATTTGCAAAATCCTATTTTTTTGTAAAAAACCTCTCTTTTCCCCTCTTTTCCCTCCTTTTCCGCCTCCTTTCCCCTTCTCGCTTTCCCTCATCCCTAACCCCTCAAGTCTAATCACTCCCCTCTCTTTTGGAGAGGGGTCGGGGGTGAGGCTGTTTGGGTGAGGCTGTTTGGGGGTGAGGCTGTTTTTCTTACTTCAAGCTAAACTTATGCGACTGCAGCATATGCTTAGGATCCAGCGCCTCGTCGAGTTCCTCCTTGGTCATGAGGCCCTGCTCAATCACGATATCATATACCGAGCGACCAGTAGCATGCGCCTCCTTAGCCACCTTGGTGCTGCTCTTATATCCGATGATAGGGTTCAGCGCCGTAACGATACCGATGCTGTTTCTCACCATCTCGTAGCAACGCTCCTTGTTAACCGTGATACCCAGCACACACTCCTCAGTCAGAGTCTCGATAGCATTCTTCATCCAAGTCAAACTCTCAAACAAGCTTGCTGTGATGATAGGCTCCATCACGTTCAGCTCCAGCTGACCAGCCTCGGCAGCAAAGCTCACGGTAGTATCGTTGCCGATAACCTTGAAGCAAACCTGGTTAGTAACCTCAGGAATCACAGGGTTCACCTTGCCCGGCATGATAGACGATCCAGGAGCCTTAGGAGGAAGATTAATCTCGTTCAATCCGCAGCGAGGACCCGAAGCCATCAATCGCAAGTCGTTGCAAATCTTCGACAACTTAATAGCCAAACGCTTCAAAGCCGACGAATAGCTAACATAAGCGCCAGTATCAGGAGTAGCCTCCACCAAGTCTTGAGCCGAAATGAAGTTCTCGCCCGTGAGCTTGCTCAAGTTGGCAGCGCAAAGCTTGGCAAAACCAGGCACCGCATTCAGTCCAGTACCGATAGCCGTACCGCCCATGTTGATCTCGTGCAGCAACTTCACGTTGCGCTCCAAGTTCAAAATCTCCTCCTCCAGGTTGTTGGCATAAGCATTAAACTCCTGACCGAAAGTCATAGGCACAGCATCCTGCAACTGGGTGCGACCCATCTTTATCGCATCGTTATATTCCTCAGCCTTATAGCGGAAAGCGCTAATCAAACCAGTCAAAGCACCTACCAAGTGTGCATTCATACGTATTAAAGCCAATCGGATAGAGGTAGGGTAAGCGTCGTTGGTACTTTGACCGCAGTTAGCGTGGTCGTTAGGAGAGCAATATTGATATTCGCCCTTTTCGTGGCCCATGATTTCGAGCGCACGGTTAGCGATAACCTCATTGACATTCATGTTAACCGAAGTTCCGGCACCACCCTGAATCATGTCGATAGGGAAGTTCTCGTGCCATTTTCCGTCAACAATTTCCTTGCAAGCCTGAATCATGGCACTTGCTATTTCGTCGCTGATCACACCCAGCGAGTGGTTAGTCTGCGCAGCCGCCATCTTCACTAAAGCATTAGCGATGATGAAGTCAGGATAGTCGCGCATAGTCTTGCGTGAGATATGATAATTGTTGATACCGCGCTGAGTTTGTACGCCATAAAGTGCATCAGCAGGAACCTTGAGCTCACCCAAAAGGTCAGCTTCAACTCTAAAATTCTTTTCGTTAGTCATAGTGGTTATAATATTTAAGTTATTACTATTTCCTTTATTGTTGTTTCTCTTCCTCGTTTGCAAAATTACACCTTATATTCCGTATTCCATTTATAAAAAGTGAACCTTAATTTGTAAAAACCAAACTCTTTTCCATTTTCACCACTCTCCAACCTCTTTATCCTCCAATTTATTGCTCTTACAGTATAAATAAATATAAATAAACAGTAAGAAAACTCTTTTGATGCAAATATTTTTCTATCTTTACCCCAAATTATAGAAATAGAAATTAGATCAAAATGAAATATCGTATTTATAGCATAGCAATCTCGCTCATCTTTGCTTCCACCATATATGCGCAAAGTGCTGAAAGGGTAGTACCTTTCAAGTATGGCAACATGGATAGTTGGGTGATAAGAAACATCAAAGAATCAAGCATTATTGGTGGAAATAAAAAGGTGGTCTACGCCATTGGGCCATCAATGACCATTAATGGCAACAATCCCTACACCAACAAGGGTGGTTCCCCGTGGGCTACATCAAATGTGTTGGCACACGTTTCCGGTATCTATAAAACAAACAATTCTGTATATCGCGACAAACATGAGAATGGTTACTGCGCTAAGCTCGAAACCCATATCGAGAAAGTGAAAGTGCTTGGACTCATCAACATAAAAGTGCTTGCTGCAGGTTCTCTCTTCTTGGGCGACGTGCGCGAACCTATCACAAGTACCAAGGATGGCCCGAAAGCCATCAATTGGGGCATACCTTTCTGCCAACGCCCCAAGGCTCTACGCTTCGACTACAAGACATCATTGCCTAATGTTGCCAATCGCATCAAGCAGAATGGCTTTAGCAGCGCCTCTATAGTTGCCGGTCGCGACCATGCAGTTGCTGTGCTCTATTTGCAAAAACGCCACGAGGATGCTCAGGGCAACATCACAGCAAAGCGCGTGGGAACGATGGTTGTGAAATTCACTAAAAGTTCTAATGGATGGGTCAATGATGCCACATACACCATCCACTATGGCGACATTCGCCACATGGCAGGCTATGATGCTTCGCTCATGGGACTGCGCAGCTGCGACTATGCTCGCAACAGCAAGGGCAAGAGAGTTATCGTTAGAGAAACCGGATGGGCGGCTGCCAACGAAACTCCATCGCATCTCATCTTGCAGTTCACATCAAGTCATGGCGGAGCATACATCGGCACTCCTGGCAACACACTCTGGATAGACAATGTGGCATTAGTATACTAAATAAACACCTGTTCTCAGTTTACCCACCTTATTATATATATACATATTATATATACATACACATATCATCCATATGAAACTCTCACTACTCACATGCCTTGCATGGCTTCTCTTTTCTGTTCACAGCATGGCGAGCAATACCGACTCAGCCTTCATACAGCATGCCTCGACAGAAGTGTTACAGGCTAATACCATAGTAAAAGCCGATGAGAATCCAGACGAAACCATTGAGGCGAAAAAACAGAAATCGCTCATCACTAAGTTGCTCGACTATTTCAACGATGCTAACAAAAAAAACGATAAGCGATTTGATTTTAGCATTATCGGCGGTCCACACTATGCCACCGACACTAAGCTTGGTTTAGGACTTGTGGCTGCAGGTCTCTATCGTTCCGACCATGCCGACTCGCTACTCATGCCGTCGAATGTCTCGCTCTTTGGCGATATTAGCACCGTAGGCTTTTATCTGCTCGGAGTGAGAGGCACCCATATCTTTCCACACGACCGATACCGTGCCACATACACACTCTACTTCTATTCCTTCCCTTGTAAGTTTTGGGGAGTGGGATTCGACATGGGCGATAACGACGACAACCAGAGCGACATGAAGCGATGGCAAGTACACCTTAATGGAAGCTTCATGTGGAACTTAGGCAACCATCTTTTCTTTGGACCATCGGTAGCCTACGACTATATCATAGGCAAAGACATAGAGCGCCCCGAACTCTTAAATGGCATGGATAGGCACACAGCCAACTATGGCGTGGGCTTCTCCTTCATGTTCGACAATCGCGATAACCTCACCTTTCCGCATAGTGGCTATTTCGTCAACCTCATACAAATGGTGCGCCCACGATTTCTCGGCAACCAATATGCCTTCGCTACCACGCAACTGCAGCTTAACGCCTATAAGCAACCATGGCGTGGCGCTGTGCTAGCAGAAGATGTGCGCTCCACATTCAACTTCGGAAATCCATCGTGGGGCATGATGGCACAACTTGGAGGCAGCAATGCCATGCGTGGCTACTACGAAGGCAGATATCGCGACAAACACATGATACAAGCCACCATTGAACTCCGACAGCATATATGGAAACGTAACTCCATCACCACCTGGGTTGGAGCAGGCACCGTGTTCCCAAAGTTTAGTAAAATCAGATGCAGAAACATCCTGCCCAACTTCGGACTCGGCTATAGATGGGAATTTAAGAAAAACGTAAACGTGCGTCTCGACTATGGCTTCGGCAAGAGCGGTCAGAGTGGCTTTCTCTTCAATATCAACGAAGCCTTCTAATACCCACTCCTCACCGCCATTATTCTCTCCCCCTATACACACTCGTACATAAAAACAATATATAAATCAGTAACATGAAATCCCTCAACAAATTCATATACATCTACGCCGTTGTAGCATTAATCATCCCCAACCTGGCACTATGCTTTAGCGAGAGCCTCAAACCATGGGCAGCCCTTGCCAACATCCTGTTGCCATGCGCCATCTACATGGTGTTGATGAGCCTAAGTCGCAAGGCAGGGAAAATGGTATGGTGGCTCTTCTTGCTCATCTTCTTCGCAGCCTTCCAAATAGTACTCCTCTACCTCTTTGGTAAAGGCGTCATAGCCGTAGACATGTTTCTAAACCTGGTAACCACAAACCCTGGAGAAGCCATGGAATTGCTCGACAATCTCATACCTGGCGTAGCAAGCGTCTTCATTCTCTATCTGCCATTGCTCGTATTAGGAGTGGTTTCAATACGAAACCACAACGCACCAGTATTATCTTTAGAATTCAGAAAGCGCTGTCGTAAGTGGGCTGCAGCTATAGCCTTAGTCGGTTGTGGCTGTGTGGCTGTAGCCAATGCTACCATCCCTTGCTATAGCGTGCTCGATGACATGTATCCTGCCAATGTGTTCTACAACCTCCACCTCGCCATCAAGCGCAATAATGCATCCATCAACTACAAGCAAGCTTCAGCCAACTTTCGTTTCGACGCTCAAACCACACACCCAAACGACTCGTGCGAAGTTTACGTCATGGTGATTGGCGAAACAGCACGCGCCATGAACTTCAGTCTCTATGGCTATCATCGTCCCACCAACCCCAGCCTCACCACCATCGACCATTTGGTGGCATTCGACAATGTTACCACACAGTCAAACACCACCCACAAGAGTGTACCCATGCTCCTCTCGCCAGCCTCTGCTACCGACTTCGAACGTCTATTTTGCGAAAAAGGCATTCTGGAAGCCTTCCGAGAAGCAGGATTTCATACCGTTTTTCTTAGCAATCAGCGCCCCAACCACTCATTTATCGATTTCTTAGGCCAACAGGCAGACCAATGGCTCTTTCTGAAAACAGGCGATGCCAACAACCAAGGCAGACAACTATCAGAGGCTATTAGCCCAGACAGCAACTTCTATGATGCAGCCTTGCTCCCACTTATCGACCAAGTGTTAGCTCAGAAACGCAAGAAAGAATTCATAGTGCTCCACACTTACGGCTCTCATTTCAACTACAAAGAGCGTTACCCGCGCAATATGGCTTACTTTAAGCCCGACACTCGCTGTGAAGCAAAAAAAGAAAATCGCCCCCATCTCATCAATGCATACGACAACACCATACGCTATACCGACTATGTGCTGAGTGGTGTGATAGCTCGACTGAAGAAACACGGCGGAATGTCGGCAATGCTCTATACGAGCGATCATGGCGAAAACATATTCGACGATAACCACAATCTCTTTTTGCATGCTTCGCCCAGAGCTTCCAACTACGAATTGCATGTCCCCTTCTTGGTATGGACATCGCAGAGCTACCGCCAACAGTTGCCCCACGTTGTACAAGCGCTTTCTGCCAACCGCCACAAGCAGGCGCAGAGTAGCCGTTCAGCCTTCCACACCATGCTTACCCTCGGAGGCATCTCTACGCGCTATCTGCAAGTTCAAAAGTCGTTGGCAAGTATACAATACCAACCTGCTCCTCTTCTCTATCTCAACGATCACAACGAGGCTATTCGGCAATGAACACCTACTTATGCATTAATCTTTCGCAAAATTGAGCCGTTGGTATCTATTTATGTTTTTGGAGGGGTAGTATATCTTAACTGCACCCCAAAAGTGAAGTGAAATTGCGTTCTCTCTATCAGAATCGATTACACTACCAATATTTTTGCTCTTCATAAAACTATCACATTTTATATGTTTGTGCCAATAGAGATAAAGGCATTAAGCATAATATCAACAAAAATATCTTTTTCATATATGTATTCTTATTTGATGCAAATATAATAAATATATAGCGAAAGGCAAAAGTGAATTTAAGAAATCTTACATTATTTCCTCTTTTCGTAATTTCTGCTTCAATAAATTGCGTAGTTGGAATTATAGTATTACCGTTTGCAACGGTTAAATTAAAGTACATATTATTATTTAAGATAAGTAGTTGTCTAGCTGTCCGTGAGGATGGCGAAGACAGACTGTCCGTGAGGATGGTTCGAAAATGAACACTAAAATGAACACGAAAATCAAAGACCCGCAGACCATCATTATAATGGTTGCGGGTCTTTATCATTACCATCGCATCATAGTGAGACTAAAAATGCGATATGCATGAGCTGGCGGTGATGGCGCAAAGTATTGACGAAATGAAGGTCAATATCGCCTGAATAACGGAATGTTTCTGTTCTGGAGTCATAGTTGTAACGAATTTAAAAGTTGATAATAAGTTATTTTTTGTAAACACAAATGCTTGAGTTTTTACGAACACGAATCGTGCGAATTACACGAATTTTGAGCCTACGGCTCTTTAGCTTGAGCTTAATCTATATTCGCTTTCTATGTTAAAATCCAAATATTTTGACCATTATTTTTAATTTATGCTGA
>ENA-OUOY01001818-OUOY01001818.1-human-gut-metagenome-genome-assembly--contig:-NODE-1818-length-11718-cov-7.447826_pt1 | contig 11718 bp, 9 predicted proteins | sample MGYA00237937_ERZ548767 | MGnify/ENA primary metagenome ERZ548767 (study PRJEB26490, sample SAMN05356887) | human gut metagenome | biome: terrestrial biome; feature: human-associated habitat; material... | reverse complement strand
AATAAGAAGATCTCAAAATCATGAAACAAGTAACAAAAAATACTGAATTTATAATAGGTGTAGATTTTGGACATGGGGAAACTTCTGCGTGTTTCTATGACCTTAAGAAAAGCAATGAACCACAAAAGGATTTAGATATTTTGCCTGGTCTTCATGTTATAAAATCAGCCGTTGCCATTTTGGAACAAGAGGGCAAAGAAACTATTTGTGTTGGTGATGCTGCAATTATGAATGCAGCATATGCGAAAGATTTTCAAATATCTTTCAAAAAACGTCCTTCAGAAATGAATAAAACCGAAAGAGGAAGAATGGTTGCATTTATGAAGGGGGTATATGCTGAGATTCTCAATAGAAACCCAGATTATAAAAGTCGTGACCATGTTGTTTACATAGCTCGTCCTTCTCAAGATATTTGGAATTCTGAGGAAAAAGCATATGTGAAGATTGCAGAAGATGCAGGATTGCCAATTGCTGGAATTCAGAAAGAATCAAGAGCTGCATTTTTCCGTGCAAGAACGCAACCTGACTCGAAAATAGATTCATATGTAAAAGATGGAGTGCTTATTGTAGATTTCGGTTCTAGTACAATTGATTTTACATATCTAAATAGTAAATTGACTAAGCCAATAGATGATGGGCGTCCTTTAGGTGCAAGCGAAGTAGAGAAAACTTTGCTTAAATATGCTATGGATAATCCCTCAGATGGTTATATGCCAGAATTTGTAAAATTGTATGGAAAAGACAAGGAGTCTATTCCATATAATCAAATGCTGTATAAGTTCCGTGAAGCGAAAGAGCAATACTATGGTAAAAAACTTTCAGTATTCAGTGTAAGCTTTGATTATGGCTTGCTTACATCATCTGAAAAAGCTCCTATATATGGTTTTGGTGGTATTGCTATACCAAAAGGGAAAATAAACGAAATTTTAGGAGAAGATAGAGAGGATGGGTATATTTGGAAAGTCAAAGATGCAATTAAATCTTTCAAGAAAAATAAACTTAAAGATAATAAGGTTGCTTGTGTTTATTTGACTGGTGGTGCCTCTAGAATGGATTTCGTTAGTCAGATTTTTATGGAAATTTTCAATCTTGACGAAGCTCATTGTCCCCCAGACAACAACCCCTCTGTTATTGTGTCGCAAGGTGTGGCACATTTGAGTTATGCGGATATAGTAACAAATGGGGTTGCCGAAGAACTAAAGAAAAAAGCACATGAGGCAATTTCTATATATGATTGGAAAGGTAATATTACGCGTATTTTGTATGACGGAATAAAATCGAAAATCAAAAATGAAGCTTGTGATTTTATGAAAAAGTATCGCGACGGAAAGATAGGTCACTTAGTTCCTTATGAGACTGCAAAATCAATGGGAGTTGAAAATGCTTGGCTCAGGGAGAAAAATGGAATGGTGTGTATTAGAGATATAAAATCTTTCCAAGATAGAATTCAAAAAGATTTTTCTAGTATGACTTACTATGATTTTGCAGGTAATTGTAAGAAAGAAATAACAAATACAATAATAAACTCATTGTTGATTGAAATTAAAAAAGTTTTAATTGCATTCAATTATGAACTCAAAGAGAATAAAGAATTTGAATTAACAGGATTGTCAGCACGCTTAACAAATTTCGGTGCAAAAAGATTATCAACAAAATTTGCAGGTGAAGGAAATAATCATATTTTATATGATGCGGTTAGCTCTTGTTGGATAACTATGAGAGGTTGGAATCTAACTAAGGACCGGAAAGACTCTGATCGCCAACAGCATTTTAATCATTATTGGCAAAATGATTTCCATATTTATACACCTAAAGAATGGGATGTTTTTTTAAACGATTATATAGAAATATCTGGTATAGAAACAGCAAAGAAACAACTTGAAGATTATATAGAATCTATGATAGATGACTATGTTAGTTATGCAAAGCTTGCTGTTTTCTTTAAATAAAGAGCTCAGTCTAAAAGATAATATGGCAGAAATACATTATACAAACGCAATGCAACCAGCAGAGAATGTTCTTGCTGCATCAATGATGTCGCAGACATTAAGCTGTTGCGCAGAGAGAAAATATCTTGATTCAATATCTACAGAAGACTCACTTGTTGAAATTGTAGGATCAGATGTGTCAAGGAATCTTTTTAAACATATATCGTGGCTTAAAATCACGCAAGTAGGAAAGCCTATAAATGATACCGTTTCGTCTTGCTTTGGATATATCCAGAAGATATTGCTATCATGTGCTTTGCCTGATACACAACTAACTTTCCTTGTCGTAAGTGATGGTAAAACTAACGAAATATATCTTGGACTAAGAAATGATGGAAGCGATAACAAATCAATGGTCGCTCCTGTCACAGCTTTGAATAATTTTGCCAAAGTATGTTGGCCTGGTCTAAAGTTTGAACAATTCAATGAAGAAAACGAATCATTGAAAAGACACTTCGCTACCACATACAATAGTGTTCAAGCTATAACTGGCATACCAACATTGGCTGATAAAGGACAGGCATTAGGTACAGTGGAGCATTTGATAGGAGGATTACGTGGGCAGAAATATGCATATCTTGTCACAGCTACGCCAACTTCTAACGATAGATTGGATTTGTTGTTAAACCAATGCCGAGAAATGGGAGGTCAGATTGAATCCGTCAAGTCAATAAATATCTCTCAATCTGTTCAAGAGGGATCTTCTCTTGCCCATACAGAAGGACATTCTAAATTTGAAAGTTGGAGTCATTCTGAAGGTGTCTCTCATAAAGACCATAAAAAAGGATTAGGGGCAGCTATGCTTGGAGCTGGTGTGTATATGGCTGCTGGCCTCTTCTTTCCTCCAGCAATGGCTATACTGCCAGGATTACAAAATGCTCTTGGTGGTGCTTTGGATTCAAATAATCCATTTAATCCACTGGCTACTTTCCTTGGTCTGTCGGGAATATCGGGAATGAATGTACTTTCAGGATTTGTTCCACAGAAAAATAGTTCAGACGTAATAGGTGGTGGCATATCAGAGCAAATTTCTGATACAACAACCTACTCTAAAAGTATGACAGAAGGGTTAAGTAAAACACTTGTAAACAAACATGCTGAAGCTGCAGCCCAAAAACTTAATGCGTATACAAAGAGATTTGAATTGGCAAAAGCTACAGGTGCATGGAATGTGAAATGTTTGCTCTTTACAGAGTTTTCAAATCCTTCATCTTCATTACAACTAAAGTCTATACTTAGTGGTGAAGAGTCAACACTTGAACCTATTAGAATTCATGATGTTTCTTCTATTGTTGAGCATAAAGGCACAACAAAGTCTCCTCAATTGTTAGTAAAATTCAAGGATAATCCTACTAATAAATTTGTCGGTCCTTTATTTCGTCATCCTTTTGGTGAAGACTTCTCTCAACTCCAAACGTTGTTGACAACACGTGAATTATCTGCTTTGGTTAATTTCCCATTGCATTCAGTACCAGGAATAAGTGTCGTTGATAGTGCACCTGAATTTAGCTTGACACCACAAGACATTCCTGAGAGTGCAAAAAACATAGAGGTTGGATATATGCTTTATGGAGGTAGTCGTAGCGAAATTCCTGTTAAACTTACCCTCGACACCCTCTCTCGTCATGCCCTTGTCTGTGGTGTGAATGGTAGCGGTAAGACAAATACAGTATTAAGCGTTCTTGATGGTTTCATGAAAGCCAATCGTCCTTTCTTTGTTATAGAACCAGCAAAAACTGAATATGTAGATTGGGCGATAGAATACAATAAGACCATAAAAGACCCCAAAAAGAAGATTAAGATATTCATTCCTGGTTGTGAAAGATATGCGAAGGGTGGAATAATGCCAGACAAACTTCAGTTGAATCCATTCGAAGTCATAAATCTACCAAACAGCGAGATGAGGGCTATTTCTCATATCGACCGTCTAAAGGCTACGTTTGCATCCGCATTCCCGATGCAGGACATTCTTCCTGTCATCATGGAGCATTTATTGTATAAGCTATATACCGACAAGCACCAGATGCTTGACAAGGATGACAAGGCCAATTATATGAAAAAAGGATTCCCTACGCTTGCAACCGTGAATGCTCCTTTTATTGACGAATTAATGTCTGACATAGGCTATGCTAAGGAGAATACACAAAACATCTCTGCTGCATTGCGGACTCGTTTCCAAAGTTTGAAATATGGGTGGAAGAACGAATTGCTTAACAACGAGAAACTAAGCGGAAAAACTTGGAACGATGACAAGAATGTATGGGAGGATAGTGACATGACATGGGATGAACTGTTTGGCTCTCCAGTTGTTGTCAACCTTTCGTATGCTGGAGACGATCAAGATAGAGCCTTCATCATGTCGTTGTTGCTTCAATTCCTTTATGAATATCGAATAGCAGAATCAGAAACTGGTAAGGTGGACTTCAATTCAAACAAATGCCGTCACCTTGTGGTTGTGGAAGAGGCACATCGTGTGATGGCTAACTGCTTGAATTCTGAATTGCCACAATATAAGTCGGGACAGATGTTCAGCAATTTTCTTTCTGAAGTTCGTGCCTACGGACAGGGCATGATGGTAGTTGACCAAGTTCCTACACGACTGATAGAGGATGCCATCAAAAATACCAATGTGAAAATCATCCATAAATTAGTGGCATCGGATGACTCGCAACGTATAGCTGAATGTATCGGTCTGACACAAGAGCAGCAAAAGGTGATAGCCAAATTGTCTATTGGCCAAGCTGTTTTAGCAGGATTCAATAGCGCAAATGTTGGATCAAATGATAGTTCTGACATCTATTTGGCACAAATTAACAAGATGAAGTGAAAACAGAGATAGGTATTGCAAAATGCCTATCTCTATAATAATAAAAGAATTTCTAAAAATATGGCAGAAGGAAAGAAATATACTGGATATGGCACTTGTTCGTTTGCAAATGGCGAATATACAGGTGAGTTAGTCGATGGCGTTCGCCAAGGCTATGGTGTGTTTAAATTCTCCAATTATGACATTTATGATGGCGATTGGGAAGCTGGCAAGATGCATGGTAAGGGAATTTATAAATTCTACGATCCTATCAAGGACAAATACGCAAATACATATGAAGGAGACTTCAATAATGGATTGCGCGAGGGAAAGGGTAAAATGACATATGCCAATCATGATGTCTATGTAGGCTCATGGCAAAACAACCATCGTACAGGCAATGGTATCTGTTGGTTCGGAAGTGGCGATGTATTCCAAGGAATATGGAAGTTCAACCAAATGGTACGTGGCGTATTCAGAAAAGCCAATGGTGAAGTTTTTGACGGAGAGATAAAAAATGGCAAATTCAATGGCTATGGCAAACTGTTTTGGAGTAATTCCAAATGGTTTGAAGGTATCTTCGTTGATGGTAAACCATACAACGGAATGTTGTTCACAGTAGATGGCAAGATTTCTGAATATAAGGACGGAGAACAATTATAAAAAAGCGTATGGGCAAACAGAAGGTCATCATGTTGTTGATAACGTATAAATGCAATCTGCGTTGTAGTTATTGTTATGAGCCAAAGGTTAGCAACTTCAAGATGAATGTGACAAAAGCCAAAAATATCATCCAAGAGCAAATGGATGCGTTGGGCGATGAGTATGAGACTGTTGAAATTCAGTTCATGGGTGGCGAACCATTATTGGAATTTCCTCTTATCAAAGAATGTGCCGAGTGGCTTTGGTCAACACCTATTACTGACAAACAAATGATGTTGTTTGCTCCTACCAATGGAACCTTGCTGACAACCGAGATGAAAGAATGGTTTGCCAAGAATAAAGACAGAATTCATTTGGGATTGAGCTTTGACGGAGACATGGCTATGCAAAATGCCAATCGTTCATCATCATTCCATAATGTTGATTTGGATTTCTTCGTCAATACTTGGCCAAACCAAAGCGTGAAGATGACCATTTCGCCAGACACGATTTCGAATATGGCGAATGGTGTAAAGTTCCTGCATCGGAAAGGTTTCAAATATATATCTTCCGACTTGGCGATGGGAGATTCCGTGGGGTGGTCTAAGGAAAAACTTGGCATTTATCAAACGGAATTAAAGAAATTGGTTGAGTATTACATAACAAATCCCCAGTTGGTACCATTCTCTATGTTGAGAGTTGATATTAATGCCATTATGCACTCGAATGCTGAAAACTATAAAACATGCAGTTGTGGTGAGGATATGGTATGCGTGGATTGGAAAGGAAAAACATATGCTTGCCATTTGTTTTCCCCTGTGACAATATCAAAGGATAAAGCAGAAAAGGCAGTTAAGGCTATTAATTTCAAAGACCATTCATGTTTCAACAATGGCAAATGCGCAAAATGCATTCTCAATATGGTCTGCACTCATTGCTATGGAATGAATTATGTTTGCTCGGATGACATCAATACGCCTTCGCCTTTCCATTGTAGCGCATTCAAACTGCTGTTTGTGGCAAATTGTCGTTACCAGTTGCAAATGGCAAAGAGAAATGAGGATAATGCTACTATACAGCAGATAAACAAGGTAATCAATAAAATCGTATAATCAAAAATGAGCTATAATAAATTTTTGAATAAAATTAACGGAGATTTAAATATTTATGCACAGAACAGCGCATAATTCTCCTGTCCGCTCGTCGGGGCTGACTGCACAGCCCCTTGCCGCTCGGCGTTCCCTCCGCAAGGGGTGTTTTATTTCTTGGCGGAAATGAAACCGTCAACGTATTCCTTGCCCTGCGTGACTACGGCAAAAGCCTGTCTTACAAGTTTGTTTGCTACAGCAACGACAGCGACTTTACCAGGCTTGCCATTGGCACGAAGACGGTCAAAGCAAGCTTTGCACTCCGTGTTACAGCGCAAGGACGAGAAAGCGGCAACATAGAGTTGACTGCGTAGGTATGAGTCACCATTGCGGTTTATATGCCCTTTGAGGTTGACGGATGTGCCAGACTGTTGATAAGTTGGCGACAAACCCAAATAACGAGTTAGTTGCTTGGCATTGTCGAAATAAGTGAACCCACCAGTTGCGACAATAAGCGCAGTGGCTAATGTTACACCAATACCCTTTATTGATGTCAACAAGTCCATTTGCTTCTTGTACTCGATGTTTGCAAGAGAAGAAAGTTCCTCTTCCATCTCCTGGATTTGTTTCCTTAGAAACTTCACGGTCTTGTCGAGAATCTTCTTGCACACCGAATCAATGAATGGCAGTGCTTCCATAGACTCCTGAAGGTTTGTGTTGGCATTGAGTTGCTTCTTCAGTTGCCGTAATACTGTGCGCTTCTGCTTGAGCACCATCAAAGAATCACTACGGAGTTTAAATGGCGCAGGATTCATCTTCTCACCATACATGGCTATCATGCGTGCGTCAATCTTGTCTGTCTTGACAACGGAGAGCATGACACGTGCGAAGTTCTTTATCTTGAGAGGATTTTCCATACTGACTGTAATACCAGCTTTGGACAACAAGTAAACAAGCAGCATGCTGTAGTTACCAGTCGCTTCCATGACACAGTGTGTGTCTTCAGGAGTGATTGTCTGGATGAACTTGTGGACACCCTTAGTGGTGTTCTCGAACGTTTTCGTTTCACTGCCTTTGGCAGATGAATAAGCGACTACAAAAGTCGCCTTGCTGACATCAATACCTACGTAATTCATATAATGCGATATATTTAAAACAACATCAAACATCGTGAGCCATCATTGCGAAATGCGGGGTCTATGCCCAATGAGCTATCCGGTTTCTGATGAAAGAAGTGTGGGGGCAAAACATTTTTGACAGTCTTTATGGCTAATGAAAATTCGGTCTTATTCCACACTTGGTGTTGAATATTTATACAAAGTTACAATGAAAAAATAATATACAACGAAAATAAAAATGGAAAATGAGATGTTGGAAACCAACGAAAAGTTGGAACAGATAGAAGCAAATGCGTTGGAAAATACAGATGAAGTAACTCCTTTAGAGAATACAAATGAGTCTGTAGAACCGACAGAGTGTGTCAATGAACCAAGTATGGAAATGAGCAGCTGTATGTGTATGGGTAGCTGTGGGTCTAACTACAGCGTTAGTACAAACTGTATGTGCATGGGCAGTTGTGGGTCAAATTATCACAAGTAGATGGGATTGGAATCATTAGAGAAAATCGAAACTATCCCTATCAATGAGGTAGTGGATGACAAGTTGGAACCATTGGCTGATAGCTCCAACGAATGTGTTGAGTCTGCATCATTAGAAGATGTGGAGAATCTGCAATCACGTTACGAAGGTGCAGAGTTTGTTACAGATTTGGAAATGTCAGAAAGCATAGCGGATTATCTTGAAAATGTAGAAGAAATAAAGTATGAGAACTGGCAGAATCTCTCTTTGGAACAAAAGGAAGAGGTGTTGAACAAAATAGAACAGCATATTGCTGCAATCGAGCACCGTCCTGCTCTTAAAGTAGAGTTGGAAAATTTGCCAGAGAAAACTCTCGGTTACCAAAGTGCACCAGAACATAAGATTGTGCTTAACTCCATATATGTAGGTTCGTCTGCCCCCAATATTCATAAGGAGGTTATCAATACAATCATTCATGAAGGACGCCATGCTTATCAGCATTATAATGTGGATGTCAAGTGCATCCATGAGTCTGGTGCTGAGGTAGAAACATGGCGTGAAAACTTCTACGATTCACAATATCTGTATTATCGGAGTACAGGGCAAAGGATAGTCATTCCATACAATGACGGCTCTTTGCACGATGTGGATTTTCGTCTCTATTACTATCAGCCTGTTGAAATTGACGCGAGAAATTTCGCAGGTGATGTGATGACGATGTTAGATGGACGATGCATTTTTCACGGTAAAAACTTTTAGTCAATATAAATATGAAACATTTATTTCTCTCTTTGATGATTGCATTATGCTCATTTAATATGTTGTATAGTCAAGAATTGGTTCCTGTATTAGATAGGGGAATCAATAAGTATGGATATAAGGAAAAGGATAAGAATGATTGGAGCTTGCAGCCTATATATGAAAAGGCGAATGCCTTCAAAGACAAGGTTGCTGCGGTTCATAATGGGGAATATTCTTACTTTATTGACCTTCACGGAAAGAAGGTATCTCCTTATTTTAAGGAGGTTACTCGTGATACCCATAATGCATATATGCCAATAATCGGGCAAGGAACTGATGGAAAGTTTAATTTGTATGATTATCAGTTTCACCCTGTATTTCCGGACTTCTATGAGTATATGGGGCTTGAATTCGTTTGTTTTAACTATGTTATTAAGTTCAAGCAAAATGGATTGTATGGTATTATGGACTTGTCGGGTAATGTTCTTATACCTGCTGTTTATAAAAATCTTCAGATGCTCTCTGACCTTTATTATTGTGTAGGTTATAAACGTTGTGATAAGGATAAAATTACCAAAAGTTTACTTGATGGAATATTCTATGAAGCAATAAATACGTCAGAGAAGTATGGAATAGTTTCTGTCAAAAACGAAGTAATAGTTCCCTTTAAATATAATGGCTCTTATAACTTGAAATATAAGGGTGCTAAGGCTTGCTATAATAAGGTTATCAAACCTTTCGTGTTGTCTTCAAAGAAAAAGGCAATAGAGGAACAATTGGATGAAGTCTATTCGAATGTTCGTAAGAAGAATGAGGAGCTGTCGAAAGCATATCCAACAACTTTGCCACAAGTAACCAAAACCATTATCAAAAAGACAAAACAAGGATATGTCTTTATGAAGGGGAAAAGTCAAGTCGGCAAAACGTATCAAATGGTAGATGAGTATTCTAACTTCTGTATAGTAAAAAGAAATAAGAAACTGGGTGTTTCTGATATGTTGGGAAGTGAGGTCGTGGAATGCAAGTATGATGACATTAATCTCTGGAATGAGAAAGAAGGTATCTTGATGGCTGAGAGTAAAGGCAAGTATTCTCTCTTTACTGCAGACGGAAGTGAATTGTCCAAACAAGCTTGGGATTTGCTCTTCTTTCCTTCAAATGATGTAGCGGTAGGACTTAGGAATGGACAATATTGGCTGTTGAATGCTAAGGGAAATGTAATATCCTCTTGTGGATACGATAATATCGACAATTATTCTAACGACAAAAAAGTGATAGCTTACAGAATGGGCTATTCGACAGAGCTGGGAACGGACGGAAAAGAGATATCGCCTATCGCTAGGCAGATATTTGATGAGGCATACAAGATGTCAACAGAGGAACAAGCACAAGAAAAATTTGATAAATATATGTTGTGCATTGCAGTAGACTCTGATAACAAACAAGGATTGAAGTCTACGTCTTTGAACAATATTGGTGCTTTGTTTGAAGATCTGGGAGATGTTGATAAGGCGTTGGATTACTATGGGCAAGCAAAAATCCTAGGAAGTGAAACGGCAAGAAAAAACATTAAGCGTATCAAGTTTGACCGAACTATGAACGTTTTGCAGCAGGTAGGAGAGACATTAACGCAAGTAGCGCAAACAATAGATACATCTGGAACTTATAGTTCCACTCTTCCGACGAGTGGTTCTTATGATACTTCGGGCATGGGCAGCTCTTCTTTGTCAACTTCTGGAAGTGGAGGCAAGCACTCTTATGAATATTGGAAACAAATGTATGATAGGTGGGAGCGTAATGCAAAAAGCTGCTATGAATCTTTGACCCTTAACGGTTACAAGACCAAGACGAATGGTAAGGATAGTGGTGGCAGTGCGGCTGGAACATGGAACTCCGCTTCCTATACTGGAATGAAGCAAAATTTGAGAAAGGCGCAAAAAGAAATGCGAGAGACACGTGCTCTTGCAAGGAAAGAGGGTCATAATATACCGCAATCCAATTATGAGACCATCAATGTTTCGTATTGATTTTCTTAGTTGAATCCTAAGTGAAAAAGTTTGTGACTCAGCCATAAAACGCCTTCACGTTTTATGGCTGAGCTCGTTTTTTTGATAGAAGTGATAGGTTTGTGTATGATAGTCGCTCTATAAGATAAAAATATGTATCACGTTAAATGGAATAGTTATGAGTGTACAAAGCATTATAGACACAGCAGTTTTGAAAGAAAAGTTGCAGGAGTATGCAACGAAAGTTGGACGCATAAGTACTCGCCCACTATTGTTGCTTTATTTCGTCATGGTCAGCAAGGACACTCCGAATAGTGATAAATTGATGATATTGTCAACTATATCCTATTTGATATTCCCTGTAGACTTGATTTCTGCTAAGCGTCTGCCTATTATTGGATGGATAGACGAAGCGTTTTCGATTTCTGTTGCTTATCAGAAAGTGAGCAAGAACATCACTCCTGAGATAGAACGCAAAACTGACGCTTTGCTTGACAAGTGGTTTCCAGAATATAGCAACTATATAGAGGTTTTTGACTAAAGGCATGCAACAATATAATTTTAATAGATATGAATACAAATGAATACATCAAGATAGGCTTGCTTACAATAGCTTTTGCCTTGTTCGGACAGCTATCCTTTGCCCAAGAAGTGATAGTGGCTGACACTATTGACGCAGAAGAAGCATTTGGCAAAAAGCCTATCACCCAAGTACCATTGGAACAATGCGAACAGATAGATACTTGTAGCATAGCAAAGTTTGCCGTTGTTTCTAAAGGTGGCAAACAGGGTATCTATGACTTGGAGAAGCATAAGAATGTAACGGAGATAGATTTAGATGTTGCAGGTTTCTCACGTCGTTATGTGTC
>ENA-OUOY01001806-OUOY01001806.1-human-gut-metagenome-genome-assembly--contig:-NODE-1806-length-11762-cov-4.165969_pt1 | contig 11762 bp, 9 predicted proteins | sample MGYA00237937_ERZ548767 | MGnify/ENA primary metagenome ERZ548767 (study PRJEB26490, sample SAMN05356887) | human gut metagenome | biome: terrestrial biome; feature: human-associated habitat; material... | reverse complement strand
AGATCTACACTATCCTCTTCGTCGGCAGCGTCAGATGTGTATAAGAGACAGGTTAAGGCATAAACGCGATAAAAAAAGGATTGCAGATGTTATGCAGATGCTCGGATTAAATTCAGAATCTAAAAAGACAGTGAGACAGTATTCGTTGGGAATGAGACAAAGGCTTGCATTAGCCCAGGCATTAATGGAAGATCCGGATATATTGATTTTGGATGAGCCAATGAATGGACTGGATAGGGATGGAGTAAACGAAATACGTCAGCTATTATTGAAGCTGAAAGAACAGGGAAAAACAATACTACTTGCAAGCCATAACAAAGAAGATATAGAGGTTTTATGCGATGAAGTATTTGAAATGGAACATGGAAAACTGCAGCAAATTCGGTGATTAATAATGAAAAAAAAGATACTATGTATATTCACAATAATTCTGACCATTTTAGCAGGATGTGCTAAAGAGGAAAAATCCAATATAGAAGTGTCTGATGATGAAGTTGGCATAGAGATAATGGAGGGCATGAATTATTTAGTGGCGGGCAATGATTATGGATTTTATTTTGATGTATATTCAAAATCAGGGGATAAAAAAAATAATGATTCAAAAATTTCTGTAAATAATGGCAACGATAATTTGTACTTTATGATTGAAAATGCCGGGGAGGACAGGCAGATTGCAGTACAAATTTTTATTGATTATATCCAGGTGCCGATGATAATTGAGGGAGAAACGTATCAGACATTTTTTGTGGATGCTGATAAAAGTTTTTCAAAAGAATTTTGTTTTCAAATAGCGGAGACTCTGGATGAGAGTGTTGATCATAAAATTATGGCTGCAATGACAGTATATTCTGATAAGCATGTGAAAGATTCAGAACTTGAATATACTACGAATGGATATTCTATAGCACTTGATGCAGTTTTAGATATAGCAGGAAATACAGACCAATTCATTATGAATAAACTTTACAATTACGAGAATCCCAGGGAATCATATAAAGATATGTGGTATGGAGTGCTGATAAATACTGAATTACAGGATTTCAAAAGGAGAGTACCCGACAAAGAAATAATTGCACAAAAAAATGAAAGAAAGGACTTCGTGTATCATGTTGGCGGATATGATGATTGTACAGAAGCACTGGTTATTTTATGCATGGGTATGGAACAAGTTGATGTTAATCAACAAAAATATATGCTTTTCAAGCTGGAAAAAGGAAAGATACAAGATGGATTAGTAACAATTACAATGCCGGATGAGCAAGGGTGCTACGATTTGACAGGATGGATTATTAAGAATCCATTTTCAGAAGAAAAAACAGAAATCAATTCAGTGAGTGATACGTGGAGATTTACAATCAATGTGACATAATTAACTACACTAAAAAATTATCCAGACCTTTGGTCTGGATAATTTTTCGTTAGAGAGTTTTTTCAAACAAAAAAATAATACATAATAAAATGAATTTATTGAAGAAGCATAATATTTTTCGTATAATCAAAGATACATCAGGGATACATTTTTGGCAAGTATTGGAACTGGAGGCATATTATAAATGCTAAATATTTATTTTGGTGAAATGGAAGAAGCAATTTATAATCCGGCTGTTTATTTTAAAAATACTTATCAGGATAGTTGGATTACAAACGAGCGTTCAAAAGCGATGATAATCAAGTGTTTAATGCGTCAACATGTGGGGATAATTGCGCAAAATGGCTCTTAAAAATGGGGGAAGAAAAAGATATCACAATTAATTTAAGACATTTGATGGATTTTGGTGAAAATGAGTTTACCATTCATATTTTAAATACAGATGAGATCGTTCATAATATGGAAGAGCTTGTTATGATCGCAGGGATGTTTGTACGATAGGAGGATAACCATGAAAAAGACAACTGTAGTTTTTGATTTAGACGGAACATTATTAGATACGTTACAGGATCTTGCAAATGCAGTCAATTATGCACTGGAACAGCAGGGAATGCCAAAGCGTACATTAGAGGAAGTGCGTCAATTTGTAGGAAATGGCGTGCGTCTGCTAATGATTCGGGCGGTGCCGGATGGGGAGAACAATCCATTATTTGAGGAAACCTTTGCGCTTTTTAAAGACTATTATGGCGAACATTGCAATGATAACACAAAGCCGTATGCAGGCGTTGTAGAGCTGATCGAGACTTTGAAGAAGAAAGGATATGCGGTCGCAATCGTATCGAATAAGATTGATTTTGCAGTCAAAGAATTAAACGACCTTTATTTTAAAGGAATCGTTCCTGTAGCAATCGGTGAAAAAGAGGGCATCCGCAGAAAACCGGCTCCGGATACTGTTTTTGAGGCATTGAAAGAATTAGGAAAAACGAAAGAAGAAGCGGTTTACGTTGGTGATTCTGACGTTGATATCGAGACAGCGAAAAATGCCGGTATGCCTTGTGTCTCGGTTCTCTGGGGATTCCGTGACAAAGAGTTCTTAGCAGAGCACGGAGCAGAATACTACGCTGAGACGGCAGAGGATGTACTAAGATATATAAAAGAGATGGAATAGCATCAGGGCAATTCTGTACGCAAACGTTAGACTAAAATTTACCCAATAATTGCAAAATATATCCCCCTGGGGAGCTTGCAGGACCGGACATTCCTAAAGTAAAATAGTCGGCATGGAGATGGTTAACACCCTGACAGGTGGCAGATCTTACAAAAAGAAAATGGAGATTAGGAATGAAAAAGAGAATTTTGGTCATGCTGATGGCAGCAGCAATGATGCTTTCCATGGCAGCCTGTGGAAACGGCGCAGAAGAAAAGGAAACAGAAAATTCCGCTGGAACCGAAGCGCAGGCAGCGGGCGGAGAGTCGACACTTGTATATGGAAGTAATGATTACACGCGTATCAATCCGGCAATGGATGAGCATGGTGAGATCAATATTCTGATTTTCAGCGGACTGACATCACATGATGGTGAGAATCAGGTTGCTCCGGGGCTTGCAAAGAGCTGGGACTACGATGAAGATACTTTAACTTATACATTCCATTTAGAGGAGAATGTAAAGTGGCATGATGGGGAACCGTTTACAGCAGATGATGTAAAATTCACAATCGAAGCAATCATGGATCCTGATAACGGTTCAGAAAATGCACCAAACTACGAAGACGTAACAGCAATTGATGTGATCGACGATCATACGATCGCATTTACGCTTTCAGCACCGAACGTAGCTTTTCTTGACTATATGACAATGGCAATTCTGCCAAAGCATTTACTGGAAGGCGAAGATATGCAGGAGTCGGATTTCTTCCGCCATCCGATCGGTACCGGTCCATACAAATTAGACAGCTGGGATGCGGGACAGGCGATCACATTGGTAAAGAACGAGGATTATTTCAAGGGTGCGCCAAATATCGACAAGATTATTTTCAAGATCGTACCGGATGATAATGCAAAAGCAATCCAGATGCAGTCCGGAGAACTGGATCTTGCATTGCTGACACCAAAGGATGCGAAGACCTTTGCAGATCAGGATGGTTATACATGCTATGATATGAAGACATCGGATTATCGTGGAATCCTTTACAATTTTAATAATGATTACTGGACAGCCAATAAAGACATTATCCCTGCCATCAATTATGCAATTGACAGACAGGCGATCATTGATGCGGTTCTCCTCGGACAGGGAATGACTGCATACGGACCATTACAGCGCAATATTTATAACAATGAGAATGTAGAACATTATGATTACAATCCGGAAAAATCAAAAGAAATCATGGAGTCTGTCGGATGTACGATGGGTGAAGACGGATTCTACTACAGAGACGGCGAAAAGATCGGTTTCGTTATAAGTGTCGGAGCAGGTGACCAGGTAAGACTCGATATCGCCCAGGCAGCAGCACAGCAGTTAAAAGAAGTTGGTATTGACTGTACGGTAGAAGTTCCGACAGAGGTTGACTGGGGCGGACAGATGGCGTATCTGATCGGCTGGGGAAGCCCTTTTGATGCAGATGACCATACTTACAAAGTATTTGGTACAGATAAGGGCGCTAACTACAGTTCTTATTCCAATGCACTGGTAGACCAGTATCTGATTGAGGCAAGAGAGTCTGCAGATCCTGCGGTGCGTGCAGAGGCATATGACAAGTTTCAGGAAGAGCTGGCAAAAGATCCGGCATTTACCTTTATCTGCTATATTGATGCAAATTATGTGGCAAATTCTTCTATTCAGGGAATCTCAGCAGACACTGTTATGGGACATCACGGTGTCGGAATTTTCTGGAATGTTGCAGACTGGACGATCGGGAACTAGGAAATAACTGCCGGAGACAGCAGAAGGAATTCACTATGGAAGAACAAAGCAGAACATATATATTGGAAGCTTCAGATTTATCGGTCAGTTTTGAAACGGACGCCGGTGAAGTACAGGCAGTCAGAGATGTAAGCCTCTCCCTGAAAGAGGGAGAGGTTCTTGCGATTGTGGGAGAGTCCGGCTGTGGGAAAAGCGTTTTGTGTAAAAGTCTGATGAAAATGCTTCCGGAGAATGCCAGAATAAAATCAGGAAAAATTCTGGCAAATGGAATCGATATTACCGGGTACAAAGAGCGTGACATGGCGAAATTGCGTGGAACGCTTTTTTCCATGGTATTTCAGGATCCGATGACAGCATTAAATCCGACGATGACAATTGGCAGACAGATAGAAGAAGCAATTAAAATACACAATCCTCATATAAAGCGTGATGCATTAGAAAAGCGTGTCATAGAGCTGATGGGATTAGTCGGTATCGATCAGGCAGACGAGCGGAGGAATTTATACCCGTATCATTTTTCGGGCGGCATGAGACAGCGCAGTGTGTTAGCGATCGCACTGGCAGGAAACCCGTCTGTCCTGATCGCAGATGAGCCGACCACAGCGTTAGATGTGACGATACAGGCACAGATTTTGGATCTGTTCCGCGATATCCAGAAGAAAATGCATACCTCAACTATTTTTGTGACGCATGATCTGGGCGTTGTCGCAAGAGTTGCGGACCGGGTGGCTGTCATGTATGCAGGGAAAATCGTGGAACTTGGAACAACAGAGGACATTTTTTATGATGCAAGGCATCCATATACATGGGGGCTTATGCAGGCACTTCCGGCGTATGCAAAAGGGAAAGAGATGCTGCATGCGATCCCGGGAATGCCGCCGGTCTTGATCGATCCTCCCAGGGGGGATGCGTTTGCATGCAGAAATGAATATGCACTTGCAATTGATTATGAAAAAGAACCGCCAATGTTTAGAATATCGGACACACACTATGCGGCAACCTGGCTGCTGGATGAGAGAGCACCTGAAATAAAACCGCCTTCGACCGTATGCAGTTCCTTTTTGGCAGAAGGAGATCAGAGAGAAGGATGTGAAGGAACAGCGGAGCGTAAAAAGACTTCTGTGGCGGAAGAATGTCAGAATGATGCAGAAAACAGGGAGACTTTAGTGGCTGTAAATCATCTCACGAAAAGTTTTTCCATTGGAAAAAGAAATGTGCATAAAGCTGTAGATGATGTGAGTTTCCGGATTTATAAGGGAGAAGTTTTTGGACTGGTAGGTGAATCCGGTTCCGGAAAATCAACTGTGGCAAATTGCGTGATGAATTTATGTAAACCAGATAGCGGAGAGATTTTATACAAGGAAATTGATACCTGCCGCGGTAAGGAGTTCCGGAAAAATAAAAAAATGCTTCAGTGTGAGCGGCAGATTATTTTTCAGGACTCCACTTCCAGTTTGAATCCTCGTATGAAAGTGAAGGATATTCTGTCAGAGCCCTTCCGGATACAGCACATAGCACCGAAAAGAGGGACACTTTCAGCGGAGGCAGCATTTCAGCTGAAGTATGTTGGATTGGATAATTCCTATCTGGAAAAATATCCTTCGGAGCTCTCAGGCGGACAAAGGCAGCGTGTTGCAATTGCGCGCGCAGTAGCGATGGAACCGGAACTGCTGGTCGCAGATGAACCGATCGCATCCTTAGATGTATCCATTCAGGCGCAGATCGTGAATCTGTTCCGGCATTTGCAGAAGGAGCACGGGTTTTCGTTTCTGTTTATTGCACACGATCTTTCCATGGTACGTTTTTTGTGTGACCGGGTAGGTGTGATGCATGACGGCAAATTAGTGGAAGTAGGAAATGTGGAGGATATTTTCAGACATCCGAAGCACCCATATACGAAGGCATTGATCGAGTCCATCCCAATTCCGGATCCGCGCATGGAACGGCAAAGAGCGGGAGAAAAAGAAAATGAGTAAAAAAGAGATCAGTATCTATATTTTAAAAAAAATATTGCTGTTTCTGGCAAGTATTTTTTTGTTGTCAGTGATCGTATTTTATATTTCCAGACTGGCGCCAGGAGATCCGCTTGTCTCTTACTATGGGGAAAGAGTGGAAAAAATGAGCCCCGAGGAGCATGACTGGGCGATGGAGAAGCTGGGGCTGAACGAGTCTGTTTCTGTTCAGTATGTAAAATGGCTTTCGAATGCATTTCATGGAGAATTCGGCATCTCCTATAAGTACAAAATGGATGTGCTGGAAGTGATTTCCGGAAGAGTCGGAAATACAATGCTGCTGGGCGGGATAGGCTTTGTGCTTATTTTTACACTGGCGTTGTTATTGGGAATTTTGTGTGCATGGTACGAAGAAAAATGGCTGGATAAAATCATATGCCAGATCGGAACGGTCACAAGCTGTATACCGGAGTTCTGGTTTTCACTGGTACTGATCCTTTTCTTTGCAGTTGAGCTTCATATATTGCCAAGTTCCGGCGCCTACACGATCGGAAAAGAGAAAGATACTGCTGACAGGATACAGCATCTCATATTGCCGGTCACAGTTGTAGTGATGGGACACCTATGGTACTACGCTTATATGATCCGCAATACGATTTTGGAGGAAGTGCGGGCAGATTATGTGCTGCTGGCAAAATCGAAGGGACTTACAAAAAACAGCATTCTTTTCCGCCATTGTCTCCGCAATATTATTCCGAGCTATCTGAGCATTATGGCGATCTCGGTGCCTCATATTTTAGGAGGAACCTATATTGTTGAGACGGTATTCTCTTATCCGGGGCTTGGAACATTGGCTTATGAGAGTGCCAGATATAAAGATTATAATTTACTGATGGTTTTATGTATTCTTACAGGTATTGTCGTGGTTGTCTGCAACATGATCGCCCAGACGATAAATGAGAGGATCGATCCGAGAATACGTCAGTGACAGAAAGGAACCGATGATGGATACAGATTTTCAGATTGTGGGAATTAGAAATACAGAGGATCAGATTGTTAGCAGGCATAAAAAATGGTATCAGGGAAAACCGCTGATATCAGCGCTGCTGCTTGCGGTCATCCTGTCAGGCTGCCTGTGCTGTCATCTGATCATGACAAAAGATCCCGGCTATATGGATCTGGCACATTACAATGAGGCACCGGGAGGAGAGTTTCTCTTTGGGACAGATACGATGGGGAGAGATATTTTTTCCATGATCTGGTATGGGGGACGGATCTCACTTTTGATCGGAGTGCTTGCGACGTTTCTCTCTACGGTACTTGCAATTGTCTTTGGTGCAGTCAGCGGATGTGCGCCGGAGTGGGTGGATTCACTGCTCATGCGTTTTACAGAGATTTTCTTAAGCATCCCGAATCTGCTGCTGGTCATTTTATTGCAGGCAGTCTTAGGAAAAGCCAGCATTTTCAGTATTTCATTTATTATCGGGATCACAAGCTGGCCAGGTATTGCCAAAGTGGTGCGCACTGAAGTAAAACAGATCCGAAACAGCGGGTATGTCATCGCAGCAAGATGTATGGGAGGAAGCTTTTGGCATGTCTTGTGGAAACACCTGACTCCCAATTTTGCTTCATCGATCATGTTTATGGTTGTCATGAATATCAGAAGTGCAATTATTGCTGAATCGACGCTAAGCTTTATGGGAATCGGCCTGCCGTTAGAACAGATTTCGTGGGGAAGCATGCTTTCAAACGCAGACAAAGCACTGATGACAAAGTCATGGTGGATCATCCTCATACCGGGTCTTTTTCTGACAGCCACGCTCATGTGCATGACAAATCTTGGAAATTATTTGAGAAAGGCTGTCAACCGGAAGGAAAGTTATCTGTAACTGTGTCAGTGCATACATGACTTTACAGTTGACAAGACAGCTGTAAAGTGATACCTTAAACAAGAATCTTAAAACCATGGTAATGAGAAATTTTGTCATGATAAGGCAGGAAAATCTGAGAAAAGAGTGGATGATGGAATGGAAGTAATGCCTCACCTAAAACTGCGCGATGACCTCGGCATTCCGTTTGCAATCCTTCCTGGAGACCCGGCAAGGGTGGATCGGATCGCAGAACAGCTAGAGGACGTGGAGGAGTTAGAATTTAACAGAGAATATAAAAGCATTGCAGGAACTTACAAGGGAATGCGTGTGCTTGCAGTTTCTACGGGGATCGGCGGTCCTTCGACCGGGATTGCTGTGGAAGAGCTGGCGCGTATCGGCGTGACGCACGCAATCCGTATCGGAAGCTGCGGTGCATTGCAAAAAGAGATCAGATTAGGGGATCTGATCTTAGTGCAGGGTGCGGTGAGAGATGAAGGAACTTCCAGAACGTACATAGATTCCATTTATCCGGCAATCCCGGATTTTGAACTGATGAATGCCTGTGTAGAGGCAGCAGAGGAGGAGCAGATTCCGGCACATGTCGGAATGGCACGGAGTCATGACAGTTTTTACACGGACAGAGAGGACGAGATCGACGCACTGTGGGCCGGCAGAGGGGTGCTTGGCTGTGATATGGAGACGGCGGCGCTGTTTGTGATCGGAAGGATCCGGGGTGTGAAGACAGCCTCTGTCTTAAATACTGTGGTGGAATACGAGGATAACCTTGAAGATAACATTAACAACTATACGGATGGAGTGAATACAACCGTACAGGGAGAAAAAAACGAGATTCATGTAGCATTGGAGGCACTGTACAGGTGCTCCGGAAAATGAGGAGGACAACGTTATGAAGAACATTTTTAAAACAAAATTAAACACAGCAAGTCTGGTATTGATCCCGGCATGTATCGGTATCAATTACCTCGGAAAATTATTTGCATCCGTATTAAAACTGCCGTTATGGTTAGATTCCATCGGAACCTGTATCGGTGGCGCACTCGGCGGACCGATCATCGGTGCGATCTGTGGAGCAGCCAACAACCTGATCTATGGTTTTACAACCGGTGATTCCATTACATTAGTGTATGCCCTCACAAGTCTTGGCATCGGTCTTGTCGTTGGTATTATGGCACGTCTCGGCAAAATGGAAAAAATCAGCGGTGCGTTACTGACTTCTTTAGCCGGCGGTCTTGCAGCAGTATTGATTTCCACTCCGTTAAACGTTATTTTCTGGGGCGGTACAACAGGAAATGTCTGGGGCGATGCAGTATTCGCAGCAACACAGGCAGCAAATCTCCCGGTTGTATTAGGTTCTTTTTTAGATGAAGTCGTTGTGGATGTTCCGGATAAGATCATTACGGTATTAATCGTGTTTGCGATTTTAAAAGGACTTCCGAAAAAACTTACTGCTCTTTATGATGTGAACGACAGTGTGGAGAGCTTAGACTAAGAAGTGAAAACATATTCTGATGGAGTGATTTAGATGAAAAGTATCAGCCTTTATGTGGATAAAGATACCTATTTGACCAGAATGCATCCGTTTACGAAACTGTGTTATATCCTGACAGCGGTCGCTGCATCGCTGATCGCAGGGAAGTTATGGGCATTCGCTATATTCATTGGAATCAGTCTTGTAATGCTTATCAGTGGAAAAATCATGAAAAAGGTTTTTCCACTGATTGCTTTTTCATTTACAATTCTGATCACCATATTTTTGATTCATGGTTTATTTAATCATGAAAATGCAAACTTAATGTTTCAGTTAGGACCGTTAAAGTTCTATCGGGAAGGAATGATGTATGCGCTTCGCATCAGCTGTAACGTCTTAAATATGCTGCTGGCATTTGCGGTGTTTGTACTCACAACTAAGCCGGCAGAGCTGGTAGAGGATCTGGAGCAGGCCGGATTTTCGCCGAAGATCGGATATGTCATCAGTTCTGTTTTTCAGATCGTACCGCAGATGAGCGGCACGATGAACACAATCATAGACGCACAGAGGAGCCGTGGGCTTGAGACGGAGGGAAATCTGATCACCAGGGCAAAATCTTTTCTTCCGTTAATTTCGCCGGTTGTCATGAGCTCGCTCATCAACACAAGAGAGCGTGCGATCGCACTGGAAATCCGGGGCTTTGAGGCTGGGCAGAAAAAGACCTATCTCAGGGAAGGGAAAATGAAAACTTCCGACCGCATGTTATGTCTGGTGATGGCTGTGGTGATTGCAGGGGCTATCGTGGTGAGGATTGTGCTGTAAATCGTCATGCTGCAAAACTGAAAATGTGTATTGTTAAAGCTGGAAAAAATGATATATGGAAAAAGGAAGAATTATGGCATATATAAAGGTTGAAAATTTAAAATACCGCTATCCAAATACAACAAAGCTTGCGTTGGATGGGCTGGATTTTGAAATAGAAAAAGGTTCTTTTGTTGGGGTCATCGGGGAGAACGGAGCCGGAAAAAGTACGCTCTGTCAGGCTTTCAACGGTCTTGTTCCGGGATTTTTCAAAGGGGCTTATGGAGGAAAAGTTCTGATCGAGGACACTGAGGTGGCAAAAACGACTGTTTCAAAGCTGTGTCAGAAAGTAGGTCTGGTATTCCAGAATCCGTTCAATCAGCTCTCCGGTGCAAAAGAAACTGTTTTTGAGGAAATTGCATTTGGACTGCAGAACTTCGGCGTGCCAAAAGAAGAGATGATAAGCCGTGTGGATGAAGTGATGGAACTGCTGGATATTGCAGCTTACAGGGACAGAAATCCGTTTGATCTGTCCGGTGGTCAGATGCAGAGGGTTGCGCTGGCAGGTATCCTTGCGATGAAACCGGAAGTGATCGTGTTAGACGAGCCTACCTCACAGCTTGATCCGGCGGGAAGCGAGGAAGTTTTTGCGGCGGTCGATAAGCTCGCAAAATCAGGGATCACCATCATTATGGTGGAGCAGAAGCTGGAAAAGCTGGCAGAATACTGTGATAAGATTTTGCTGCTGCATCAGGGAAAGCAGATCGCATTCGATACGCCGGAACAGATTTTCTCCAGAGCGGATCTGCAGAGCTATGGGGTGAATCCACCTGCCTATACAAGAATCTGTCAGGCTTTTGGCGTGAAGAAAGAGAATGGATGTTATCCGGCTTCGCTTAAGGATGCGTTGGCGTTAAAAGATTTGTTTCCGGGGGAGGAAGCGTTCTGCCCGGAAAAAATATTATTAGACAATAATAAAGATATGAAAAATAAGAATGGGCAGATGGAACATTCTGTAACTACAGATGAAAGCATGAAACTGACTATAAGTTGTAAGAAAAATGTTTTTGACATCGAACATCTGGAATTTCAATATCTCGAAAATGTTCCGGTTCTGCAGGACATAAACCTTACAATTGACCACAGACCAACTGCGGTCATCGGTCAGAACGGCGCAGGAAAAACGACTCTTGTAAAGCTGTTAAAAGGTCTGTTAAAGCCGATGGGCGGCAGTATCTACTACGGTGGAAGCGACATGGCAGAAAAGACCGTTGCAATGTTGGCAGGGGAGATCGGTTACGTATTCCAGAATCCGGACGACCAGATTTTCAAATATCATGTGATCGATGAAGTCA
>ENA-OUOY01001805-OUOY01001805.1-human-gut-metagenome-genome-assembly--contig:-NODE-1805-length-11769-cov-6.828667_pt1 | contig 11769 bp, 11 predicted proteins | sample MGYA00237937_ERZ548767 | MGnify/ENA primary metagenome ERZ548767 (study PRJEB26490, sample SAMN05356887) | human gut metagenome | biome: terrestrial biome; feature: human-associated habitat; material... | reverse complement strand
GCGTCGGGAACTAAGGCAAAGGTTATTTCGTGTATAGACATTGCATTTTCCCGACGCGAGACGCGTCGCCCCCATTAGTGTTAGCGTTTAGTGTTAGCGTTTAGTGTTAGCGTTTGGTGTTAGCGTTTATTGCTTGTGTTTAGTGTTAGCGTTTGGTGTTAGCGTTTATTGCTTGCGTTTGAAGTAGCATTTATTGCTTGCGTTTTTGCAGTGCGTTTCAGGCAACTTAGAATTCCCCCAAACTATCTCGTTTTAATGTCTATTTTGAACACCCTGCCTCACAACGCGCGATTGCCCCAGCACGTGGTATCCGCGGTGTCGCATTGCCTGCTTTGAGTAGCATCTATTACAAAAACACTTCCAGCGCAGCAACTCATACAATAAACGCACATTTTGTACAATCAACGCCAATATGCTTGTGACAGAGTGCGAAGAGTTGTATTTTTGCAGCGTCAAAATACATAATGACAAGTAAAGTAAGCAAAATAGAGGCATTGAGCAGCTACCGTGAAATAGCAATGTGGAAGTTCTTATTTTTCAGTTGAGGTACTGTTTGATGCCTTTTTATATGCTTCATATATGCATCACCCTAACCCCTAAATTTTATGGTAGAAAATGGCATTGTCTTAAGGGTGGTTCTAATAATTCTGAAATAGGGATTTGTGCGCTATCAGAAGTGCTTTTTTGAAAGTTTGAGAGGGAACATAGCGGGCTGTGTGACCGAACAAACTTTCAGAAAGACACTTCCGAGAGTGTGCAAATCACATTTCAGAATAGCAGAACTCAAAAAACAGAATTCTTAGAACCACCCTTAAATAATAAATACTTAACTTTGCGCTTAGGATCGGAGCTGTTGGAAATGCCCAACTGCTGTGAAGACCCTCAAAGAATGAGCGTATTGAACGTTGTCTTGAAATAGAAATGTGGAAGTTTCGATATTCAGTAAGGCAAAACGTACAATATCGTTCACGCATATTATGGTATCATTACGTGCGCACCTCACACCATTCTTTAGCAAATGGCGTGAGGCGGTGCGTGCTACAAATACCTTTGTACAAGCGTGGACTATTGTCTGTTGCATACTGAATAGGTCTCTTCCACAACCTCTATTTCAGCAACGGGCGATGGTGCCACGCTTTTTTGGCTCTTAACCTTAATATACAATTACAACCTTTGTGTGAGTTCAGAACATCGTTGTTAACTTATATACATCTATATGGATAGCAGATATATTTACATTATCACTCGCGACGAATTGGTGCGACTTGATTGTTCCAAAGTGGTCTACATGGTGGGCGATGGCAATTACACCGATATTGTGCTCGTCAACAAGCAGAAGCACTCCATCTGTATGAACCTGTCGCGCATGCAGCAACTTGTGAGCGAAAGTTTGCGCGAGCAAGCCTCTTTCTTTGTGCGCATAGGCAAGCGCTTTATCGTAAACCTTAGTTTTGTATACAAGGTTCAACCCTTGCAAAAAAGCCTCGTGCTGACTGATGGTGTAAACTTCGCTTTCAAGTTGGGCATATCCAAGGAGGCGCTCAAGCAGTTGAAAGCCTTGCTCCTTATGCGTGTAACGAATTCGATGGCAGAGAAGGAGCCTGTCAAGTAGAGTAGTACATTTAGGGTGGTTATAAACACCGAATTTCGCATTTATGGAAATATTAATAGGAAGAGAAGAGGGTGCACGCCGCCTTCATTGCATGGTCGACGGAAGAGAGTTTAACATAGGCCCTGCGGGCATGGTACCACTCTCGGTAAGCCGCAAGCATTGCCGCATCACGATAAATGGTGGCCACATCAACATCGAGAACCTTAATCTGCAAAATGAGACATACGTAGACGGCAATCAGGTATTCAGCAAGGCGCTGACGGTTTCAAGCCGTGTGCAGCTCGGCAAAGACCGCTTTCTGTTGCCCTTGCGGCAAATACTCCAGCTGGTTAATGGCGTGTCGGCGCCAATGGGCGGCCAGCCTGCAAAAGAAGTACCTACTTTCTCGTTACGCCCGTTGAAAGCTGTATGGAGTGAATATGAGCAGCAAGTGCTCGGCATACAAAATAAAGTTTCTCAGAAAGCCAACCAGCAGCGTTTGCAGGGTATACTGTCGTTGCTCGGTGTGTGCGTAGGTCTGATTCCTGGCATCAATGTGGCAGTGCGTGTTATTATAGTGCTTGGTGCGTTGATACTGGCGGTATATTTCTTTTGCCGGGGTAAAAACGAGGAAAGCGTGGCGCAACAAATTCACGACCTTAACGAAGAATATGCCAAGAAATACAAGTGTCCTAACCCCCAATGTGGCAAGCCTTTCGGAAACATACCCTATCGCAACATAGAGTACTACAAGCAGTGCATCTCCTGCGGGTGTAAGTACACCCACTGACATTTTGTACAATAAACGGGATAGTTGCTACAATCTTTCAAAAATGTCTTTACAACTCATGGCTGGCGGCATAACTTTGTGTCATCATTAACTCAATAAATGCCAAAAAACGATGAACAACGAAGAAACAATTATCATGCAGCCTCAGAGTGGCAATAACCCTAAAGCTAACCAAGCAACACCGGCTGCCGAACCGAACGCAAAACCCAAGAAAACCCGCGGAAAAAGGAGTGCTGCCATGGCTGGCGCAGCCGTTGCAGGTGCTGCCGTTGGCAGCGGAGCCACGTTGGGTGTAGAAGCCGTGGTTGATGATAGCAACAACGACCAAGAGGAGAACAATGCCCAGACGGCGGAAACACAGACTGACAACGCTGCAGAGCAGCAGGAGGTAGAGGCTGTAGCAGACACCCAAGACGGTGTCGAAACCGAGCAGCCTCAGTACGTATCCGAGGCACCGCGCGATGTGAATGCAACCGCTGAAAATGTGGCATCAAATGGCGAGAGCGACTACACGGGTCATGGCGGTGGCAACTTTGTAGCGCAAGATGATGATCCTAATCTGCAAACTGCCAGCGACGATGGTATGGGCGTGCACGATGATCAGTTACAAGTGTTAGGCGTGTATGATGTGCAAAACGAAGACGGAAGCATGATGCAGACAGCCACAATTACTGATGGCCATTATATAGGTGCTGTGATAGATGCGGATTACGATGGTACGGCTGATGCCGTTATTGTAGATTACAATCAAAACCAGCAGATTGAAGAGGGCGAAGTGTTCGATGTGTCCAACGAAAATATTCAGATGCAGGATTTTCAAGATGCGCACGTTGCGCAGCAGCAGGACATGATGCAGCAAGAGCAAGAACATCTGGCCTATAATGCAAGCGACGATCAGCCTGACTACTGCAACAATGCCGACATTCAAGATGCCTAAGGTGGTAAAGAGCTTGCTGCTTTGGCTGGTGTTGTTGGCAGTGCCCTTGCAGGGAGAGGCAAAGACCTACCTCCTCTCGGTGGGCATATCCGACTACCCTGGCAGCCGGAATGACCTTCTCCTGCCCCACAACAAAACCATTAAATATAAGTAGTTCATGAAATACTTATCAAAAAAACTTTTGCGGCTGTCGTGATATTGGCAGCCATCGTAGATTGGCCTGTAAAGGTGGAAGCTGGCTGTGGCCAAGTAGTTGCTAAAGAAGCAGTACCATTACCCCAGTTCGGGATAACAGAGAGCCTTATACGATAATAATGCTGCGTGTATATGCCTCCTCCTCCACGCCATCAGGTGTGAGTTACGAGAGAATATGAAAGAAGTAGCTTTAGTTTTAGAACAGCGATAGCTGCTTTGTGTCCTCAATGCAGTATCCCTGCAATGCCTTTGGCTTATTGTCGAAGAAGCAATACGCTCCCAATGCCGAAATGAGGTTCATGATAAAGTTGCTTACAGATCTATGGCGTTATACTTGTCTATTCTTCCATTCTTGGAAGATGAGGTATCATTTGATTTGATGCTGGCTGATGTTGCCATGAAGGAAAAACTAACCAAACACATCAATAGTAACAACTATAACTCCGCAATAGAAGAATGTATTATATGGGCTCTGAAAATATTTCTATCAATAATCAATAAACACATCAATTATGAGTACTCAATCACATTTGGGGAATACCCTCAAGCACCGTGGTAAGAAAATGGGCTTATTGTCCGTTCTCTTAATGACAACGATGCCCCTATTAAACAGTTGCATCACTCTCACGAGTAAAAAAAAGGAGATAACCTTCACGTCAGAACCTTCTGGTGCCGCTGTCTATCGTATGTTCGACTCGAACTACTATACGGTAGATGGTGTCAACAACTACTACATTGGCACCACTCCTTTCAAATATAAAGCGAAAGGAGCACCTGAAGCGTTCGCATTCGTGAAAGACGGCTACTACACGGAGATTGTCAAACCTGAGCGTAAAAGCCGCGTTGCTCAGTACATCTTTGGTAACTTACTTTGGATGCCATATGGCTATATCATAGATTTAAACAAAATCAGCACATACAAGCAAACACAGATAAGTGCCACTCTGGAAGAGATACCACGCCATAACACTGCAACAGGAGGTGCACCCGTTCCGAGTAGTTCCTCCAATCCTAGCGGTCCATCTCATTATGAGGCCGCTAATGCCGCAGATGTTATAAAACCTGTATTCCAAAATGGGACAGAGGAGCTTACAGGTAAGAAAATCTTCAAGAAATACAATTCTGCAGTGTTCATGATTTACGCAACTGACGGCTCAGGTATGGGGCAAGGCTCAGGATTCGTCGTTAATTCATCTGGACTTGCAGTCTCCAATTTCCACAACTTTGATGGAATGGAAGCCTGGGGCGTCAAGATGTATGGAAAAGACAAACTATACATCATAAAGGCTTCGGATATCGTGGCCTATGACCGAGATCAAGACTACATTATTTTCAAAATTCCATCAGAGATTCTGAAAGATTTTGAAAAAAACACGTTTGACTATATACCAGTTTCCAAACAAATGATAGAGGTTGGTGACAAGGTGTATGCAATAGGTAGTCCTAGAGGATTAGAAAACACGTTCTCTTCTGGCGAAGTTTCTCAAATCAGAAAAGGAGATAAATACAGAATACAAATAAGTGCTCCCATTGACCATGGAAGCAGTGGTGGTGTTCTAATCAACGATCGTGGTGAGGCTGTTGGTATAACCAGTGCCGGCAGAGATGATTCTGGTGCAAATCTGAACTTTGCCATAGATTTGGTTCTCCTCATGAACAAATACCATTAAACCGATTTCTGCATATCGGGTGATAAAGTGAATATCATTCGGTATGCAGGTTTTTTATTATATCCTATTGAGATATGGACCCTATTAAAGATCTTCTACGCGTATTATGTGCTCAACTTCCGGCGGAGAACCAAAATCATCAATCTTTCTACACTTTTATAGAGGGTAGATTAGCCTCTTTCGAGGCACAATTAGAAAAAATTGATAATGGAGATGCTGTTCTTCTTGTAAAGGAGGAAATGAAAGGAGATGCGACCAAGAGACGCTTCATCAATCTTATCAGGTCAATAAATAAGGAATGTCTTGACATCCTTCGCCTATCTTATTTGGGCGACATCCTACATGCTTCGGAAAAATTGCGAAAACTTTTATATACGTCAACTATTACAGGGCGATATATAAACGACTTATACATCAACTATTTCAAGTTCAAGCGAGACATCGAAACATATTACAGGTGCCGCAAGTTGGAAAATGGAGTAACACCAGATAATTGTTGGCATCTCCCATTTAATATGAAGGATTTTGCTTCATGCAATCGTTTCAATCAAGTCGGCACGATTTGTATATACTTTGCAGACAGCCCACAAGCAGCGTTGGGAAGTGTTGGGGGAAAAAGAGCAAACGAAGAGGCTTGGATAGGAACATATAAGCCTATTGACAAAGACAAAATAAGTTTTTTAGGGATTGTTGTGCCTACAGATAAGGAAATTGAGGAGATGAATAACTACGACGAGTTCTCGTTGCTGATTACTTATCCTTTCCTTCTTTTATGTTTGACTAAATGTAAAAATGCAGGAGCAAGATTCCATGAAGAATATCTGTTTTCACAACTTCTATTTCATCTGTTGTTTATTACAGAAGCCAATGATTACTTTTACTTTAATGGAATTTGCTATACTGCGATGTACGACAAGCGTGCTCTGGACTTTGTGATACCTGCTAGATATTCCCCTCAAAATCCTCCGGCAAACAATCGTAGTCCATATCTAGACGAAATCTTCACCGAAGTAAAATCTCCATTTAAGATGTAACCTATAATTGAACAATAATGTAAGCATCCCATGTAGGCCGTATTGTATAAAACAAATAAACCAAAGTCAATCTATCAGGACTTTGGCTTATTTGTTTTATACAATACGGCCTGCATGGGATGCTTACACAATAAGAGACAACGCCCTTTGTGCCTTTGTAGGGGCACATCATGGTTCGTTGTCTCTTATTGTCGTTTGATATATTCCCAATCCCTTATACAGGTAGTCTGTGCTTATGCTCTTAATAAAAGGATAAAGTGCTTTGCTCTGGGTCAGCCCAGTCACACCTCCTCGCGCCGTCTTTTCAACTTCTCCCTCGCCTCATTTATCAGCGTGGCGCAGCGCACAGGGTCAGCCTTGCGCTCCATGGCGTAACATTCTGCCAACTGGGCAAAAAACGCATCATCGCCCGACAACTTGGCCAAATTGCGGCAACCTGCCTCAATGCTGACACCCGACCCACACTTCATGCTGTTAGTGTCAACCAGCGAAAAGTGGTAACGCCCGTCTATCACATCATACAAAATGTTAGATGATGAGAAATCGCGGTGTAAAAAACCGTCCTCGTGCAAACGGGCCGCATAGCGGGCAAAGTTAGCTATCACCTCGTGCTGCACATCAGCCGTCTTATTACGCAGCGTGTCCATGCTGTAGCGGTAAGTAGACAGCAGGCTCACAAAGTAAGTGTTTGTGCGCAACAACCCGTGGCGGCAGCGCACAAAGGCTATCGACTCCGGACTCTCAAATCCGCGCTCACGCAGCAGCAGCGGACTCAAATATGCCAGTTTACCCTTCGACTTTTTGTAAAACATTTGTTGCACTTTGCGTCTGAAGGAGGGCGGTCCAAAGCGTTTCACGCAAATGGTCAGTCCATTCACTTTAAGGCTGCGTATCACATTGCGTCCTGAGTGAATGTCGCGTCCTTCGTGTTCAAAGTGTTCTTCGATGTGCGTCAAGTAGTCGCGTAGTGCTTCGTATTTAGGGTTGAGTATGATTTTCATGGGCAAGTGCCTCAACGGCAGTTGTAGTTAGTAATGTATGTATACTCGAGTTTCGGATTCAGCAACTGCGGGCTGAAAGCCCAAGTATTTACTTAGCCCAGGGCAACGCCCTGGGTAAAATTGAGCAAGGTTGTGACGCCCTGTAAGGGCAGAAGTAAAGCCACTTCATCATACTTTTGCCCTTACAGGGCGTAACGTTTCTTCTTGCGGGCGCCCCAGGGCGTTGCCCCGGGCTATGGATTACATTGGGCTTTCAGCCCGCACTTGCTAAATCCGAAAGTTGAGTGTATATTATATGATGCAAAGATAGTGCAAACCGAGCGCAGAACGTCAAGCTTGCTTGAACGTTATGCTGAGGTGCAGCCTATCTTATGCAAAGATAGTGCAAACCGAGCGCAATACAAAACGAAAGGCTTAAAGACTTACGTTTTTATGGCCGAGGCGCATACTTGTTTACTTCATGTATAACAAACCTCTTCCTAAAAGCCACACCTTTATTTCACCAAAACGATATCATTGTAAGTATGGCGCCCTCCGTCACACTCAATGTGCAGCAAATAAATACCCCGCTCCAACTTTCGGAGCGATAGCACACCCTGTCGTCCGTTAGCAGACAAAGCACGCTTAACCAATCTGCCGCTAACGTTGTACATACTCACACCGAACAAATCGTGGGCAGAAATAATAAAATCGTCACCCTTGCACCTCACACTGAATGGCTTAGTAGTGGGCAAACAAGTTGAGGTTGACGAAGACCCTGTCACCACATCTTGCTGAAAGAGCGTGAGCACATCGCCCTCACGTTTCAGGTAATAGGGGGCCGCCTCGGGATTGTTCAACTCAACGTCTTGCCCGTCAAGCTTGCCCATAACAATAAGGCGATAGGTGTGGCCATCGTACCATGGCAAATTATCCTTGCGCAGCCAATAGCTATATAGTGGAACGTCGTAAGATGACGACACGTCAACCTCGTCATCAATGCCTTTCACATAAGTCCTTTCTTTCGTCTGAGTGTCTTCGGCCAGCATCGTAATATGTCCGCTGTAACACTTGTCTTCTGATGTGCGCAACGACACGGCAAGTTTGAAAAGAGACGTTTGCGAGAGGTCAACACAGCCATTCTTAATCTTGTCGTTAGAGTCGTCGGCCAAGAACACTTCAACCTTGGCCATGAGCGGTTTGTCCTCTGCTTTAGCTATATCAATGTAAGGCACCTCCTTGTCGTGTATATTATTGATGGGGTAAAACAGAGACTCCTCTGCGTCGGCCGAAAGCAGCAACCTCGCTTCGTAACGCCCCGGCACAAGACTGGCGGGGAGTGAAAGCGTGATGGGAATTTCAGCCTCAGAAAATCCTTCTATTTCAGTACATTCGTCCACCCGATAGTCTAACACTACCGCCTGGTGCTCATCAAGCAGCTGAACCCTCATGTAGCAGTCGCGCGGCACACCATTAAGGTTTTTAACAGTAAAAAATGCCTGCACCCTGCCACCTTGTTCGGCCGCACCGCTGAGGCGTGGCTGTGCCATGAGCTGAAAGTGAGCCTCGTCGGAGCACACCTCAGACACGCGACCTGCATCGTCGTTCAGTTCCACCTCAATGATGGGGGCCTTTTTCATTCTGAACAGGTCGCCCCATGTGCCATCATCGTTACGTGCCACACACACGGGGGTAAGGCTGTAATATCCGCTGGCAAGGCCAGCCAAACTCATCTGCACGTGCTGTGGCTGATTTACCAAATAGTCAGTCCCCATAAAGCCATCATGGTCTGCCCCATAAATGCGCTCCGTAAATCCGCCATTGTCATGGTCGTCTGAATAGGCCACGCGCACAAACTTGCCACTGTCGTTGCAAACGGCTATGCCAATGTCGCCCTTAAAGGGAGTGCCTCTGTTAACAAATGAGTTGATTACTATGGTTTGGGACTGTGAGGTGCTGAAACTCTTGTCGTCAGCACCCTTGAGCGTGACAGAGCCTCCCTCATTAAACATGAGCTGGGGCGAACCCTCCAAAAGCCCGCGGTCAATATCGGGATATTTACCATTGTTGGGGTGTGCAAGAATGGCCGTTACGGCACGGTTAAAGGCCAGGGGCTTACCCTGAAACTCACCACCGGTTTGTGACAAACTGAGATTGGTGAGCGAATAATAAGCATCGCCTTGCCCCTCCCAGCCAAAATTCATGTGGAAAAGGCCATTCTCGTCAAAGCCATCGGCCACCCAGGCGTGTCCCGAAGCAGTGTTGGCGGGACGCCCCTCAAGGTAAACGGGACAGCCATTCAGCAACTCCTGCCGCAATATGCTGGCAAAGCGACTTGGGCCCTCCACAGCCCTCGTCACGTATGCCGCAGTATAGTCAAAGTGCTTTTGCAGGGCTTGGTATGCAAAAAGCCCCTGTGTGCCGCTCGAACTGGGAGTGTACTGCATAGATGAGGCTATGCCCACATCGCTCATGAGTTGTGCCACGGCATGCTCCTGTGTGGCGGTGGCGCGTACGGGATAGCGGTAATCGGGCAGCATATCAGCCCAATTGTAATAAGATTGGCTAAAGTCGGCACTTTTGGTAGTTTGGTCGTAGGTAACGGTATATTCATGCTTGCCAAAGCCGTGTGCAGGCCATTGGTAGTAATACATCATTTGTGCCACGGCTGTGGCCACGCAACCGCTGTACGGATACCCCGTTTGAGCATTGAAGGGGTGCGACTGTCCCCACTTGGTTTTGAGCAGAGGCTGCACTGTCTGGCTGAAAGTTGCTGCGCGAGGGCTGGCTTGCGTAGCCACCTTTTCACTCTCAATGTCATAGTATGCTTGTCTGTACCCCTCTAATAGCCATTTTACACAAGGGTTAGCATTCAGCGTGTCAAGCGTGTTTTCGGTATCGTAAGCCAATATTTCGCCCATGGCGTCATTGCCTGCAACAATTACAAAGCCGTGTCCGTGTGCATCATTAAATATATAATAAGGTGCATTGCCGGTGCTATGCTCTTGTTGTTCCGCTTGTGCTTTAATGCTTTTGTTGTTACGCAGCGTAATATACTTTTGGGCAATTTTTGCAGCCCTCTGGTAGTCAACTTGTTCAGCGTCGGCTGCAAATGTGGCAGACATAAGCAGGGTTACGACTATCAGCAGTCGGGTAATAGCATAGGGGTGGTAATGAGCCTTTATCATCGTGTTGAGTACGTTGTTATTTATGCAAGAATAGTATCAGTGCAAAGATAGTTGGTTTTTCAGACAATCGCAAATTGACTGGCTGCATCATGCGGGTAGGGGGGGGGAGGTAAGTACTTTTTGTGTATGTAGTACTTGCCTCCCCCCCTATAGTTAGGTGTCTGAAATTAGTTGATTCTAAAACCGACCAGTAAGGGCTAAAACATAACAGAGCCAACTGCGCTCAACAGTCTTAAACTTCCGCTAATGACCATGACGATGCCCGCAATATTACAAGCCAGCTTTATCCATTGTCGCGTTTTACGACTGCCTTGGGTGATCCAGCCAGGCACGAATAACCATAGCAGCAGCCCCATAGCAATTTGTATAATACATTTTGTAACCATCGCTAACAAACCGAATCCGTTTCGATGTAGACAGAATCACTTTTAGAGTAATCTTCGGACGGGCTTTCTTCAGCATTGTCAGATGGATATACGTCCTGTTTACCGCATATTTCTTCAAGCCCTTGTACAAATCCATCAGCTTCATTCGACGATTTTTTTGCAATATGCTCAAGATATCGGCTGAATGCTCCTACGCAAATGCCCTTGAGACGTCCGATTTCGTGGAGTTGTTTTGGGGTGAAGTCTTGGTAATTTTTGGCAATCTCCTCGTCTATTTGTTTGAATTCTTTGGCAGCGCGCTGCCATTGCGTAATAGAGTAATCATTGCCTTGACGCTCAAGCTTTTTGCTCAGCTTTTCAAGGCGTTTTACAACTTTTTGTTCACGGCTGGTACACGACGTGGTTAACGACAATGAGCAAATAGCAATGATTATAAATAGAATGTGTGTCCTCATGGAATGTCAGTATTGTTGGTTGATAAAGTAGTGGAAGAATAATTGTTAGAAGTTTTATGTTCAATCATACCAGGCTTAGGTATGACATGAATTAAAAATCGTTGGTTCTTCGCATTGGTCGGCACATCGGGCATCATGCGCATTACCCCCTTGTCGCCGCTTCCGCAAACAAGCAATTCGCACTTTTGAGCATGGTTGGCATCGCGCAGACTGACATCATGCGCTTCCCAAAAGTTTACCAAGGCCAGAGCGCGTTCATAGCTCAGCACATCGTTGTTTTCGTGCACATTGCGCCAGTAGGGGCCTTTTGATGATTGTCCCTCCACCACGACAAGAAAAGGCGATTCATACACAGCATAGATGCTGTCAATAAACTGCACGATGCGCGAGCCAGCAGCCAAAAGTTTGTGCTTGGCTGCAGGGTCAATGCTCTCAATGTTTGAGTCGTAAATGGGGAATTGCACATCAATTTTTAGCACATGCTTCTTAACAATAGTTCGTTAAAATTTGAGATAAAGGCTAAGCAGTTTTACGCTGCCAGCC
>ENA-OUOY01001795-OUOY01001795.1-human-gut-metagenome-genome-assembly--contig:-NODE-1795-length-11831-cov-3.235904_pt1 | contig 11831 bp, 11 predicted proteins | sample MGYA00237937_ERZ548767 | MGnify/ENA primary metagenome ERZ548767 (study PRJEB26490, sample SAMN05356887) | human gut metagenome | biome: terrestrial biome; feature: human-associated habitat; material... | reverse complement strand
CTTTGCTTCGGCAAGCAGACCGAGAATTTTTGAAAGAATTCCGATGAGCGAAAAATCGAGCACTCCCTGAATTTTTAAAGCCCGCCAGCCGTCAATGCGCTCTGTGAAATTATCGGGAACATTTTCCGTAAGACAGATCAGCGAAATTTCTTCGTCGGTTGCCGAGATAAAATTGAATTTTTTCGACGGGTCAACCTCGCTGAAATCGGTAACCTTACAAACGGAAAAGGAGCCGTCAATTACTTTGATTTCCGTATAGACAACTCCTTTCATATTGTTTAGTTTTGCTTAAAGCTCGGCGAAAATTTTCGCACCCTTTTTCTTGAGCCAGGTGTCAAGCGCAAGGCATAAAAGACCGGTAAACGCGGCTACCCCCAAGAGATAAAGCTCGCCTGAAATTCGTGCACTTAAAGGATAATAAGCAACTGCGAAAACTATTGTATAGATCCAGCCTCCAAACATGGAAACAAAAACGCTCATGCTCTGCTTAATGGGTGTTATTTCATTTGTCCAGTTAAGGTTCGGATATTTAAGATTGAGCACAAGTCCGAACATTGAGAAAAAGAGGATAAAAACCGCAGGCACGGCAATCACCGTTAAAGCGCCGAGGGGCGTCGGCTTGAGGGCAATAATTGTACAAGCGCTGCAAGCAAATGCAGGTATACCTGTGAGAAGAATGTGCATACTTCTTTTTGCTTTAATTGCCTGCCATGAGGTTATCGGCAATGACTGTGCAATCCAAATGTTTTTTCCTTCGAGCGAAACCGACGGAGCGGACATATCGTTCATCGAAGCGATCAGACAAATAAGCGCCGCAGAAGCAACGCAGATATAGTTTTCGCTTCCGAACATCCCTGATATGATGTCGGCAAGCCACTGACCCTTTATCAGCACGAAAGCACCTGCACCGATAAGAATCAGAATACCGAGGCCGCAGTTAAGGATATAATTCGGGCTTGAGAAAAACCTCTGAAGCTCCTTGCCGAGCATAGCCGAATCAACACTCTTTGCTTTAACTCTTTTTTCAATATATTTTTTCTTTGAAACATTTTGCGACGTTGTTGCGATTTTTATAAAGCTGTGTGCAATTATATAATAGGTAAGAGCACACAAAGCACCGACAATAACAAGCACGGTAAACGCGGAAATCAGGTCACCGGAACCGACTTTTCCGAAAATATAAAGCGGATATGCCGAGCCTTTTATTTTGGTTCCGTATGCGTCCGCATTGGAAATAATTCTGCGGATGATCACATTTGCTTTAAAATAAAAAACATAATAAATCGCGAGAAATGCGAGCGAAACAAGCACTGTTATAATGCTCTTGTTTTTAAGCTTGCTGTTGATTTTTGCAACGACCCAGCCGAGTGCACAGGCAAGAATCATAACTATCAACGATATTATTATAACGAACAGAATCGACCCAATCAGCGCTTTTACGCTGAAAACATGGCAGAGATAAACAATAATCGCGGGGATAATAACAAGGGCGGAATAGAGCGTGCCCATGATATAAACTCCGAGGAGACGGGAGGCCATTATGTAACCTATGGGAATCGGCATTGAAAGCAGCATGTCATTGTCCTTGGCAAGATAAAGGCCCGAGTATGTGTTGAACACGCTTCCAAACGCACCCATCGCAACGGCGATAATCCCCATAAAGCAGAAGAACATCCAGTCATAGCCCTTGTCGACAACGGGGAGCAGGCTGCTTGCAAAAAATGAAAACAGTGCACCGAACAAAATACAGATAAAAGCAAAATATCCGACTATCATCATTATGCTTGAGGTTTTTGAACGCCCTTTGTTTTTCTTTCTGTCAACAAAAAAGTTCTGAAACATTTCAAGCAACTGTTTTTTGAGAAGTTGTTTCAGCATTATTCTTCCTCCAGTTCAAGGAATACCGCTTCAAGGCTGTCGTCGCCCTTGACTTCTTCCATTGTGCCCGAGCGGACAAGCTTGCCCTCTTTTATAATGGCGATTTTATCGCAGAGCTTTTCCGCAACCTCGAGGACATGAGTTGAAAAGAAAATGGCTCCGCCGTTGTCGCAAATCTCACGCATCATCCCCTTGAGAAGGTGTGTAGATTTAGGGTCGAGACCGACGAAAGGCTCATCCATTATAATAAGCTTTGGACTGTGGATCCAGGCGGAAATGATTGTAAGCTTTTGCTTCATTCCGTGAGAATACGTTGAGATCGGCTGAGCAAGATCAGAGGACAGCTCAAATATCTCGGCATATTTTCTGATTTTTTCCTGCCTGTCGGCGGCAGAAACACCGAAAATGTCGGCAACAAAATTGAGATACTTAATTCCTGTCATAAACTCATAAATATCGGGATTATCGGGAATGTATGCAATTTCTTTTTTGCATTTGAGCGGATCTGCGGTTATGGATGTTCCGTCAATAAAAATTTCGCCGTTATCAAATTGAAGAATACCGACGACGGATTTCAGCGTTGTTGTTTTACCGGCGCCGTTGTGACCGATAAAGCCGTATATTTCGCCCGGCGCAATGTGCAGAGACAAATCGTCAACCGCCTTGAAATCGCCGTATTTTTTTGTAAGATGTTCGATTTTTAACATGAGCTTTCCTCTTTTCTTTTTCTCTTAATCTGAGTATATATTATGAAAAATTTTTTGTCAATAAGAGAAAACTGTAAAAGAAAATATTTTGCTTTTTTAGTATCCTCCGTCATGGCAGCAGCTTTCAATAGCCTTACGGTAAATTTTGAGCAGAGTGTCCGCTCACATATGCCTCGCGAGAAGTCTGCAAGTATCATTACGGTTTCACCGACTGCGGCGATTCCAACAAACAACGAAAAACAGAAATTTTTGCAATACTTAATTTGATTTTATAAAACTTGCTTCTTTTTCTTAGGCTTCGGGAGGGGAACAATTTCGCCGAGGATCGGAACGACCTTTTCCAAAAGCCCGTCGTTTTCAATGTCAAGAATATAACTTTCTTTTGCGCCGTCATACGGAAATCCGCACGCTGAGTCGTTCATTATTTCGGAAAGCTCGGGAAATTTTTTGACAAAAACGATGTTGTCACAAACTGTAAAAATCGGTCTGTCATTGAGATAGACCATGTATTCACCGAACATTTTTCTTGTACGAATCGCTCCGAATTTATCAACTCTTTCCGCAACAAATTCAATATAATCGGTCGATGTTGCCATTATAATTCCTCCTTTTAAAACTGATTGTATTGAGGTGATTTGCACTTGTCTCTTTCTTTTTTCCCGATAGAACCGGAGTTTATTTACACGCATAAATGCACTAAGAAAAAGGTTGCCGTAAAACACGACAACCTTGTATGCTTATTGATTTTATTTAACCGTAGGATCGGCAGGAATAAGGTAAGCCCTTTTGCCCCAGCCGACCTGCTTGAATATCTGATCCGGCTTTGGGTCGTAAAGATAGAAGCCACCCTCATGCTGGGGGTACATAAGAATACACAGTCTTGCAAGAATAGGGAAAATAAGATACGGCAGGAACTGACCGAGGACGGAATCCCAAATCATAAACGGAGCAAAACTGCAATTGAGGAGGAAGCTCCAAACGCCGTGACGTGTGATTTGTACACTCATTGTTTCAAGCTGCTTTTGAGTGAGGTTTTTCTTGAGACAAACAAAGTCTTTAACCTTGTACGGGTTGTTGTAGCGGTAGCCTTCAATGTTGTAGTAAAGGCCTCTGCCACCCTTGATGGAAAGTCCGTATGTGCCGATCGAAACGCCCTGTCCTTTTGGAAGAGTATAAAGACCTACGGTGATTTCATGGTTTGTAAGATTGACAAAGTAAAGCCAAGTATGACCGATTATGTACGGCGGCTGCATTTCCTGACATACGTAAACCGTTGCGACATATTCTTTTTCGTCTGTTGCCTTTGCATCCTCGGCGGAAACAACAAAAGCAAAGCTGCAAAACAGGGTTACAATAACCATGACTACAGCAATAATTTTTTTAGTTGCCCTCATTTTACCATCTCCTCATAAAATATCGTTGAAAGTATAACACTTTAATAAGAATATGTCAATGAATTCCATATTTCTTAATCAAAAAAATGCCTGCTTTTTTTATATAATGTTCCGATTTACTTTTATTTTCTGCTATGATATAATCAAATTATAATTTCGGACGGAGTGATGCTCATGGGAATAAATATAAAGGAAAAAGCGACAACGCTGCGTGAAGATTTGCGCCTATACTGGAAAAAGCCGCCGATGGGTCGGTATATGTCTTTTAAAGAGATTGTGTCGCTTGCCGTGGGCGGACTCGGAATTCAATTTGTAGTTTTCTGTGCGCAGAATATGATAATCAGCATCGGTAACACGCTGATAAGCAACACCATCGGTATTGCGCCGAAGCCTTTGTACATAATATATATTCTCAGTGTTATCCTAAGCTTTCCGCTGACGGCACTTAGGGGAAAAATCATTGACTCGTCGAGGAGCAAAAAAGGACGCTATCGACCGTTTATTCTTTCAATGGGTCTGCCGACGGCGCTTCTTGCAATCGGCTTTGTCTTTATGCCGTATGAACGTATGTCGATGCTTGCAAAATGTATCACTGTTTTGCTTTATAACATCGGCTTGCAGTTTTTCTATATGTTCTATTATGATGTTGATCAAAGCATCATCAATGTCCTTTCGCCGAACACGTTCGAGCGCAGTGACGTAACGTCGATTAAATCGGTTATCAATTCGCTTGCGCCAACCTTGGGCAACATTATACTTCCGCTTGTTGCAAGGGCAATAACGGGCGAAAACACACTTGTTGACATCAGAATTTACAGAGCATTTTATCCGCCGATGATAATTTTCGGTTTCTTCCTCGGACTGCTTGTTTATTTCAACACCGAAGAAAAAATCGTTCAGGCAAAAACTCACACTGTAAAAATTAAATTCACCGACGCATTTCGAGCCGTAGTTCGCAATAAATATTTTTGGATCATTTCGCTCGCAGGCTGGATAGGTTTTCTTGAAAATGCCGTTCAGAATATCATGGACTGGCTCTACAGCTATCAGGATGCATGCAGTCCTGCGGAGTATTCACTCATTGTCACGATAAGAGGCAATGCGTCACTTTGGCCGATGCTTTTTATTCCGTTCCTTATCCGTGTGCTCGGCAAGAGAAAAATCCTTGTTGTCAGCAACGTTGTAAATGTAATTTTTATTATACTGATGCTGCCGATAATCAGACTCGGTGATCCTTCCCGGATTATTTGGCCGCTGATGTTCTGCTTCTTCTTTAATTATATGGCAGCATACGCCGTAACACTCTTAACACCCGGCGTTAACGGAGATATCAGAGACTACCAGCAATATATAACGGGAGAGCGAATTGACGGAATGTTTGTTGCCGTCGGTGCTATCGGAAGCATAGTTACTCTTATTACAAATGCCGCACTTCCGGAGCTTTATGACCGTTCGGGTCTTAACGAGGAGGTTGCAAAAAGCCTCGGTTTTGACGGAAGCAATGTTTATGAGGTTCTTTCCGACCCGTGGTATTTCAAAAATATTTGCAGCGTTTTAATTATTGCCGCAACTGTGGGCGCAACGCTGAATGTTATACCGTATTTCTTCTATGATCTGACCGAGATTAAGCAAAAGGCAATGGTAACGGTACTCAAAATCAGAGCATTGTTTGAGGATTACGGAAACGGAGTTCTTTCCGATGCCGCCCTTGTTGAGGCGATTGACATCATCGAGGAAGCAAAGATTTATCACGATAAAAATATCGTGAAGCCGACGAAGGATGAAATCAAAAAGGCGAAGAAAGCCAAGGATAAAGCAGCCGTGAAGGCAGCAAAGCAAAGCTATAAAAATCAAAAAGAAGAAAACGAAAAAATCGAAATTGCACAGTATGTTATTAAAGAGATAAACAAGTTTGAAACGGAAGCGATCAAGGCTCAGCTCGAAGAGGCAAAGAGAATTTACGACGCAGGGCTTGAAGGCCTTTACGATCTTGAGGTTCCGTCGATGAAGGCGGCGAAGGCGATGCCGAAATCAAACGAGAATGAAAAGGAACAGCGGCAAAATGCGATAAACAGAGTCCGCATGATCAGGGATTCCAAAAAGGTTTTGACAAAGAAATATACCGACGGAATCGAAAAATTCGACGTCAGGGTTTTTGAGCAGCTCTTTGAAAAGGAAGACGAGCTTGATGCTCAGATCAAAGAGACGGTTAACGAGCTGAGAACGGCGGCAAAAAATAAGGATAAAGCAGCCGAGAAAAAAGCGAACGAAAAAATCAAGTATCTTAGAAAAAGCCGAGACGAAATCCGCAAAAAAATCAAGGTTGCCACAGATGAAAATTCAACCTACACCAGAGCGGCAAAGCCGTATATTGAAGCTGAAAAGCTCTTGAAGCAAAGAGAAAATTATCTTCATTATGAGGATATAAAAGCTCGTTATGAGGAATCCAAGAAACGCAATGAAGAGGAAATTCAGCGTCGCATTGCCGAGGAGGAGGAACTTAAGGCGAAGCGCAGGGAGTATGCCGCAAAAGCAAAGGAACAGCGCAGAAACAAAGGAGGCAAAAATGGATAAACTTACGGTAAAAGGCACACGAATAGTTGATTCTCACGGACGTGAAAGAATTTTGACCGGACTCAATGTGTGCGATAAGGGCAGATATATCGAGGGTCAAAGACGCATCTACGGCGAGCAATGGACAAAGGGACTTGCCGCCGACATGAAGGCTCACGGAATGGACCTTGTTCGCCTCGGAATAACGTGGGACGCAATCGAGCCCGAGCCGGGTGAATACAACGAAGAGTATCTTGATTTTATCGGCGGTATTCTTGATGAATGTAAAGAATCCGGAGTTTATGTTTTTCTTGATATGCACCAGGATCTTTTTTCGGGTACGGAGCTGCTCTGCGGTGACGGTGCGCCGAAATGGGCTACGCTGACGGGTAGATATAAATATCAGCCGACGAAAATCGTCTGGGCTGAGGGCTATTTTTGGGGCAAGGCAGTTCACAGCGCATTTGATTCTTTTTGGAATAATACCAAAGTTAACGGTAAGGGCGTACAGGTTTGGTTTGAGGAAATGTGGACGCATGTTATTGAAAAGTTCGGCGATCATCCGGCGGTAATCGGATTTGATTTCTTCAACGAGCCGTTTCCGGGCAAGAGCGGAGGCAAGGTCTTTCGTGAAATAATCGGGCGACTTGTTTCAACAACTGTTTTGGATAAAACGATATCAAAGAAAAAGCTTATCGAGCTTGCGACAAAGAGCGACGATCCGGCAAGAGTGCTTGATCTTTACACAGGCAAACACCTGAGAAAAATCACAAGTGCCGGCGATGATATTATCAAAACCTTTGACACAAAAAAGTATTTTCCGTTCATAAATAAAATGGCGAGGGCGACGAGAAAATGCGGCAACGAAAAATTTGTTTTTCTTGAAAACAGCTACTATTCCAATCTCGGAATTCCTTATTCGTGCCCACGTCCGATACTTTCGGGCAGGACGGATAACAACGTTATTTTTTCTCCGCATGCTTACGATTTTATGGTGGACACTCCGTCGTATAAGTACGCAAGCAATGACCGTGTCGGTTCGATTTTTGCCGAGCACAGACGTTCTCAGCAGCGGCTCGGAGTTCCTGTCATAGTCGGCGAATGGGGCGGCTTCACAGAGGGGGACGAATGGTTCCCGCATATTGAATTTTTGCTCGACCTTTTCGATTCATATAAATGGAGCAACACCTATTGGTGCTACTTCGGCGGCTTTACGGATACGGAGGTTTACAAAAAGGTTCTCACCCGTCCGCATCCCGTGGCTGTCACGGGCGAGATTGAAAGCTACGGCTATGACCGTGAGAATAAGGAGTTTCATCTCAGCTTTGTTCAGCTTGAGGAAACAAAAGCAAAGACGGAATTTTTTGTTCCGTCCGTGCCGAAATATGCCGAGCTTGACGGCGAAGAAATTGCAATAAAACGAAAAGGAATTTTCAGGATTTCAACCGCACCCGGCGAGCATAAAATTAAAATTGTTTTCAAATAAAAAAACAACTTTCCTGCAAAAAACTTGTGGGAAAGTTGTTTCTTTATTATTTTCTCCTGTGCTTCGGATTTTTCTTTAAGAGGATTTTAACAATCGCAATGATTATCAGTGCCGCAATGCTGAATGCGATAAAAATAATAACATAGCTTTCGTACCAATCATGAGTCGGCGAGTCGCTGTAAAGATTTTGATATCTTATAAATTGATTGAACTTGACCTTATGTAAAGATTGAAGCTCTTTTATTTTTTTAACGTTTATATTCTGCGCTTTGAAAACCGTTTCCTGAGGAAAATCTCCGTCAAGGTTGTAATCCGTCACGCAGATATAAACCGACTTGCCGAACAAATAAACCTCGCCAGAAATATCGGCGGCTTCATTATAAAATTCAAAACAAAAATTTTTATTTCTGAAAACGACCCAATACATCGGAAACGCTTTTGCCAAGGGCAATTCAGTGTACTCTGATTCTTTCAGACATTTCAGAGCTTCCTGCTCTTCTTCGGCGGAGAAGTTATAATCTTTTTTGATAAAAGTTGAGAGGACGGAGCTGTTGTCGGATGAAATAAATCCGAGATCTTTAAAGCTGAGAGCGTTTTTGTCCCCCGAATATTTATAACTGTCAACCGAGAAATAGTACAGGCTGTAGGTTGCCGCAAAACCGATTAACAATGCCAAAATCACACTGAGAACAGAGCTTAAAATCTTTCGTTTTTTATTCACTGTGCTTTCTCCTTACCACATGTTGTCCGAGTTCTCGCAGAATGCAACCATGTCCTTAATTTCAAGAACCGTGCCGTCATCGAGAGTGACGGTGCCGTTCCATTTGCCGAAAACCTGGTGGCAGATGTTGCCGATAAAGAGAACTCTTGATTTAGTGTAGTTGTCATAAAACGGGGTCATCGTCATTTCAAAGCGACCGTCGGACGAGGTGAATTTCCACGGCTTCATCCAGTCGTTTTCGTCCTTTTCAAGATAGATTTCACCGATTTTGTGAGCCTTGCCGTTGAGGAAAAGTGTATTTTCCGTGGCGGCGCTCATATCGCCGAAGCCCCAGCCGATTTCAAAGCCGAAAATATCACCGTTTTCAAGCTTTGTGCTGCCGTTGCCCCAGTACCAGTTGGTGTGGTAGGGCCAAACTCCTCGACCCCAATCGAGAACGCAGAACGAATCCGACGGGTCAAATTCAACTGCCATATCGCCGATTTTAACCGTTCCTGTTACGGGCATACAGTTTATTTTCTGATTGTAATAGAACTTTTTGCTGTCTCTGTCGCCGAACGGGAGAGCCATTGCAAGATATTCATGGTTCGGGAACATATCCATTGAAATATCGACGGTGAAAACCTTGCCGCCCGTGCGCCCATTGAACTTTATAGTGCGCCGGGTTTCGGTCACGTTTACGTCAAGGTTAAAGCCGAGCTTGTGACGTGAAAAGGTCTGCGGTGACATAGCCGTTTCGGAAAGCCCGAATCTTCCGAAGCTCAGAAGTCTGAGCGAGACCGCGCTGTAGCTTTTGCCCGTCTGCATATCAAAGAGCGTAACGTTTGCCGCTCCGCCGAGCGAGATATCAGCCATTGTGACCTGCATAACATAGCGGCTGTTTGAAATTTGATAGAAATCCCATTCCTTGATGCGGGTCTTGTTCGCTTTAATCGCACTGCGGTCGTATTGATAAAGCTCCGTGAAGCAATATCCGGGCTGAGTGAGACTGCCGTCCTCTTTGAGCAGGGGAGTGGGCTCTGTTATTTTTATCTGTCCCGTTTCATCGAATGCCGAGGTGTAGAAAATTGTACTCATTGCGATAATGATCGTCAGAATAAATGAAGTTAACCTGATAACTTTATTTTTCATCGGATTTCCTCCTTCAAAAGTTCTTTTCCTTGCTTGCCGGTCAGGTGTTCAATGTTTATTTTAATCATGCAAAGTATGCCGAATCCGCGTTCGACCTCTGCCGAAATTCCGTCGAGACAGTCCTTGCAGTATTTTTCGGCGAGTGACGTTACGGATGAACGCATCTCATTTTCGTCTGTTAGAATTTCCGCCTTGCCGAAAGCTACGACGCTCTTAAAAAGCGTTGTGTATTTCTCTTGGAGAATTTCGTCACGGTCAACGACACAGAACGATACCCTTGGATCCTTTTTTAATGCGTCGAGCTTATGCCCTGTTTTTGCACAGTGGAGATAAATTTTACCGTCCGTGTAGTAATAATTTATCGGAACGGTATAGGGATAGCCGCCGTCACCTAAAACGGCAAGCACTCCCGTTTTGCCTCGAAGAAGAATGTCTTCACAATCCTCTTTTGAGAGCTGTTGCTTAATTCTTCTCATTTCTCTAAACAAATAAATCACCGCCTTAAATTTTTTCTTTAATGCTTCCCAAAACCTGACCGATGCTGTCTCTGAAAACAAGATCGGCGTTTGAGTCAAGGTCGGTTTTTCCTTTGTTGATAAGCACAATGTTTGAACCCCGGAAATAACGGATATACATAGCCGCAGGATAAACAGCGAGAGAAGTGCCGCCGATAATGAGCAAATCTGCCGTTGAGATTTCGCTGATTGCGTTTTCAACTGTTTTTTCATCAAGAGGCTCTTCATAAAGAACAACCTCGGGTCGAACAAGTCCGCCGCATTTTTCGCAGTAAGGAACCTTACCCTTGAGAGATTTCAGCTTTTCGAGCGGATATGGTTTGCCGCACTCCATGCAATAGTGAACAGCCGTCGTTCCGTGCAGCTCAATTACGTTTTTGCTGCCTGCCTTTTGATGAAGTCCATCAATGTTCTGCGTTATGACGGAGGAGAGCTTACCTTTTTTCTCCATCTCGGCAAGGACAATATGTGCCGTGTTCGGCTCAACGTTCATTTCAAGAAAATATTTATAATAGAAATCATAAAAAATATCGGGTTTTGAAATAAAGAAGCTGTGACTTAAAATCGTCTCCGGAGATACGCCGTATTCACGCACGGTGTTGTAAAGACCGTCCTTGCTTCGGTAGTCCTTAACTCCGCTTTCGGTTGAGACGCCTGCTCCGCCGAAGAAAACCGTTTTGGAAGAATTGTTTATCATTTCGGCAAACTTATCGATTTTTTTATTGTCCATTCAAATCACCCCTTGTTTAATCTTCGATTATCTGTACTGAAAATTATAGCATATAAATAAAGAAATATCAAATTCGCAAATGAAACTCGGCATAATTCGCAAAAAAATTTGAAATATGTCGAATCATTCATTGACTTTACCTTTTTAAATTAGTATAATATTTTTTATATAATCGGGTTATGTTTTTAGAAATCGGCATCGGAGGTAGGGCATGAAAAATGTGCTTATAGTCAGCCATTGTATGGAGCTGGGCGGAGCAGAAAGAGCGTTGCTCGGCCTTCTCGATGCTTTTGACTGTAATAAATATAATATTGAGCTTTTTCTTCTGCGCCACACCGGAGAACTGATGAAATATATTCCCGAAAAGGTCAAGCTTCTGCCGGAAAATAAGAGCTATTCCTCACTTGCCGTTCCGCTTGCCGACGTTATAAAAAAAGGCGCATTCGGCGTTGCTCTCGGCAGATATGAGGGCAAAAAAAAGGCGGCGAAGTTTGCCGATGAGCACAGCTTTAAAAGCAGTGAATATGTTTTCATTGAATACAGCCACAAATACACCGTGCGCCATATGCCGATGATATCCGAAAAGGATTACGATCTTGTGATCAGTTTTTTGACGCCGCATTATTTTGCAGCGGAGAAAACCAGGGCAAAGAAAAAAATCGCATGGATTCATACGGATTATTCGTTCATTGAAATTGATGTTGAATCAGAGCTGA
>ENA-OUOY01001787-OUOY01001787.1-human-gut-metagenome-genome-assembly--contig:-NODE-1787-length-11867-cov-3.969776_pt1 | contig 11867 bp, 9 predicted proteins | sample MGYA00237937_ERZ548767 | MGnify/ENA primary metagenome ERZ548767 (study PRJEB26490, sample SAMN05356887) | human gut metagenome | biome: terrestrial biome; feature: human-associated habitat; material... | reverse complement strand
CAGTAAAGCCTTCGGCAACAGCACCGGAAGCTGTGCCGGGGCAGAAGACCATCATAGAGGAACCGACGGAGACGGCACCGGACAACGGTCAGACGATAAAAGAAAATCCCGGTGCAGAAAAAACACAGGAGGCACCACAGCTGCAGAATCTGCAGAAACTGTTAAAGCAGGGGCTGGAGACGAAAGATATTCCCTTGCTGCGCAGTATTCTCCATAATTCCAAAGTGGCAGAGCTTCCGGCAAAACTCCTGGCGGATCGGTGGAGCATAAAACCAGAGGATGTGGAATCTCCGGAGAAGGTGGAGGAACTTTACCAGAAGCTGGGAAAACAGTTGAAGGGGTTGAGTAATCTTTTGGAAGAAAACGGACAGCGTGGTTCAAGTGCTTATCAGAACGTGACGAATTTAAGTCAGAACGTGGATTTCCTGCAACAGATCAACCAGACCTATGCCTATATCCAGCTGCCGCTGCATCTACGGCAGGGAGAGCATAAGACGGGGGAACTGTTTGTATATACCAACAAGAAAAATCTTGCCAGAAAAGACGGACAGGTCAGCGCACTGCTGCATCTGGATATGGAACATCTGGGACCGCTTGATGTGTATGTGACTCTGAAGGATACCAAAGTCAGCACCAAATTTTATGTACAGAATGATGCAATCCTGGATTACCTGGAGGCTAATATGGATGTGCTGACAGAGCGGTTGCAAAAAAGAGGCTATGATTGTAAATGTGAGACAACACTGCGTACCGAATTACAGCAGACGGCGCAGGCCATGGCACCGCTTCTTAAGACAGAAGGAAGTGTTCCGGTAGCACAATATGCCTTTGATGTGAGAACATAGCTCATCCATAGGAAACAGACGTGACTGCTAGCAGGCAGCGGATGTTTCCTATGAGAGGAGCGGACAAACATGAGTATGCAGGACGATAGTCCGGAATACGAATGATTGTTACGATTTCGAGAGTGCGCAGCACGGAGAAAACGTATATGTTTTGTGCGTCTGAAACCATGTATGTTAAGAAGGCCATAGAGGACAACAGAATGAATGACGAGAAAAAGAAAGTAAAACAGGCCGTAGCACTGGAATACGATCCCTCGGATGAGGCACCCAGAGTCATAGCCAGCGGCAAGGGAATTCTGGCGGAGAAGATCATAGAGAAGGCCCAGGAGAGCAGTGTGCCAATCCATCGGGATGACAAGCTGGCGGATACACTGTCCCGGCTGGACATCGGCGAGATGATCCCGCCGGAGTTGTATGAAGTGGTGGCGGAGATTCTGGTATTTGTGGATGCTGTGGATCACCGCATGGTAAAGGAAAGTGTGGCAAACGGGGGAAAACATAAGGGTTGAATACCAGACAGACGGGGAATGTATATGAGCAGATGGCTGCGGACTATCTGGAGAAACAGGGAATGCGTATCCTGGAACGGAATTTCCGCAGAGGCAGGAACGGTGAGATCGACATTATCGGCAAAGACGGAAAATATCTTGTGTTTGTGGAAGTGAAATACCGTTCCGGTGATGAAAAGGGAAATGCGGCGGAGGCCGTGACAACGGCGAAGCAGAGAACCATCTGCAGAGTGGCGGACTATTACCGTTATCTGCATCATTATGGGGAGGATACCTGGGTGCGCTATGATGTGGTGGCAATCCAGGGGGAGGCACTTCACTGGATTCCAAATGCTTTTCCACACCATTATAGTGCAAGGAGATAGAATAATGTATCCATTGATCAGAACAGACTGCAGAGACACAGACAGTATACAGCAGAGACAAAAAGGGGAACTGGAGTATCTGGTATTCCCGAAGCTGGAAGAGACCGGTGTGGTGGAACATCTGTTTACCACAAGGACCGGTGGTGTCAGCAACGGAATCTATTCCACTATGAACCTGAGTTTTTCCAGAGGAGATGACCTGGAATGTGTCAGAGAGAATTACAGACGGATTGGTGAAGTACTGGGAACAGACCCGGAACATATGGTGGCATCGAAACAGACCCATACCACGAATATTCATCTGGTGACGAAAGCAGATGCCGGAAATGGGATCACCAGACCATCGGTCTATGACGATATAGACGGTCTGGCTACGGATATCCCCGGAATCGCACTGGTGACTTTTTATGCAGACTGTGTTCCTCTGTATTTCGTGGATCCGGTACACAGGGCCATCGGACTGGCGCATTCCGGCTGGAGAGGAACGGTAGCGGGAATGGGAGCTTGTATGGTACGATATATGCAGGAACATTTTAACAGCCGCCCGGAGGAGCTGGTGGCGGCCATCGGACCGTCCATCTGTGTGGATTGTTATGAAGTGAGTGAAGAAGTGGCGGAACAGTTCCGGGAAGGCTTTCCGGAGGATGTGTTGCAACCGGGCAAAGCACCTGGTAAATATCAGCTTGACCTGTGGAAAGCCAATCAGAGCATTCTGTTAAGGGCGGGGATCCCGCCGGAACATATGGCGGTAACGAACGTCTGTACCTGCCACAATCCGGAGTATCTGTTTTCCCACCGGGCAAGTCACGGACAGAGGGGAAATCTGGCGGCATTTTTAATGCTGAAGGAGTCTTGGGTTCCTGAGTGCCTGACGGGAATTAAGAAAATTTAAGAAAAAACACGAAAATATTTAAAAATATTATGTTTAAATAGAAATAACGAAAATGATGGGGAACCGGGCAGTAACGGAGAAATGAGGGAAGTATGGCAAATATTCTTGTATGTGATGATGACAGAGAGATCGTGGATGCCATCGAGATCTATCTGAGTCAGGATGGCTATAAAATATATAAAGCGTATGATGGGGAACAGGCAATTCAGATCCTGGACAAGGAGGATATCCATCTGTTGATCATGGATATCATGATGCCGAGAATGGATGGAATCAGGGCAACTTTAAAAATTCGCGAGAAGCACAATATTCCGATTATTATTCTGTCTGCGAAATCCGAGGATGCGGACAAGATATTGGGACTTAATATCGGAGCTGATGATTATATAACGAAACCATTTAATCCGCTGGAGCTGGTTGCCCGTGTGAAATCACATTTGCGCAGATATATGCAGCTTGGAAGCACGGCGATAAAGGAGAGCGAGGCAATCTATACAGTCGGCGGACTGGCGATCAACGATGATCTGAAAGAAGTGACAGTAGATGGCGAGCCGGTGAAGCTTACCCCGATCGAGTACAACATTTTGCTGCTGCTTGTAAAGCATCAGGGCAAAGTATTTTCTATTGACCAGATATATGAAAATATCTGGAATGAAAATGCGGTGGGTGTTGATAATACAGTGGCAGTGCATATTCGTCATATCCGTGAGAAGATTGAGATCAACCCGAAAGAACCAAGATATCTGAAAGTCGTGTGGGGCGTAGGGTATAAGATCGAGAAGCAGTAAAAGCAGGTCGGGGTAAGACCAGCAAGAAAAAGCTAACAGAAGGGAGACGTTATGGAAAAGATATGGCATAAGAAAAAAAAGACCAGAATTTTGTTGATCATAATTGCAAATGTTATGGTTATTTCGATGATGCTCGGCGTTATGAGCATCATGTCTTACGCAGAACTTTTCGATGACCTTATAACAGGAAAACTTACGCAGAGCTATGAAGATTCCTATGACTTTGATACAGAGCTTATGAACAGTGCGTATCAAGTGATGTCCGGCATTGACAGTGAGCAGATGTTTGAGACAGATGGAAAGATTGACGAGGATAAGCTGGTCGATATTCAGGTATATAACAATAGTGAGACGATCAGTGGTCAGAATGAAAGCGGTCTTTCATATCGATTGGGAGATTTGTTGAATTGGTATCAGAAATTGATCTACAGTGAGAGTACCAGTTATGTCGGAGATACAAACACGGATTCAGCAGAATTAGAAGGCAACGACGCAGAAGATCTGAAGGCTCCGATCGTTTGTAAATTATCAGATGGAAGTTATCATTACTATAGTCAGGATGATTTTAATGAAAAGGTGTTAAATGGTGAATTAAAATTTGTAATGACAGATGGAATAGGTGCGGAGACATCGGAGCAGATCTTAGATGAGCTGGAAAATGTGGATATATCAGATAGAAATGAAATGACGGAAGAGGAAAAGAATTTTCGGGGAATCGAAGATGCAGAGGGAACTATGCTCTATGTAGATTGCTGGAAATATGATGGAGTGTTATTCCGTGAGGAGGCAGCTCCACTGGAAGCAGAAAATCTCTTGCAGATAGTTAACGAGAATTCCAACTGGAATGGCAGGCTCAATGAAGCTTATAATATGCTGGAAAGCTGTATTTATCAGATTGGAGAGCGCTATGGAAATTATGAGAGCCTGACAGAGCAGTATAAAGAAGGAGATAGTAATTTTTTCTATTATTATTTAGATTTAAAGAGTGGAAAAGTCGTCACAAATCGGGAGGAGCTGGGGCAGGAAAATAATATTAATGATGTTGCTAAAAGTGTTCGTAAGATGGGGAAATATGTCATAATAAAATCAAAACTGTCAGAGTTTGAAACGAATATTCAGGAAGCAGATGCAGAACTATGGCAGTCACAGACCGTTTATCTGAGTAATGCAGATAAAGGAGAGTTTGTGTTTATGACAGGTGTGGATACGAAGTATCCTGTAAAAGATAGTTATTATAAAAATGCACATTTTTATGAAAAGTATAGTCCGTTTGTCCGAGGAGTCAGTGCAGGAATGATTTTGGCGTTTTTAATATTTTTTGCCAGTGTAGTATGGCTTGTTGTAATCGCAGGTCGAACGGAAAGAGATGGAGAACTGCATTTATATAAATTTGACAGATGTAAGACAGAAATCGGAGCTGCAACAGTTATATTTGCATGGTTCGTACCGTCACTATTGATCGTGCTTTTCATGGGAGCTGCAGGAATTATCTCCCAGAAAACATTTGCAGTAGGAAATGGTATTCTTTCTTACGAAACATTTTTTGGAATGATTGGATTCGGAGGACTTGCAGTCTATACATGTAATATGTTTCTCGTTGGTATTTTGAGTCTGGCCAGAAGAATAAAAGCAGGAATTGCATGGAAGAACAGTTTTCTGTACAGTGTCGTAGAGTTTGTGAAATTATTGATTCGAAATGCCAGACACATAGCAAAAATAATTGTTTTATATCTTGCGTATGCAGCAGTACATTGGGTGGCATATCTGGCATCAGGCTGGCCAAGTGCATTTTGGTCATTCGTGATTTTCATTGTGCAGACAGCAGGATTTGTAATCCTTGTCAACTGGGCAGTCGGACGACAGAAAATTAAAGAAGGTATTGAGAAAATCAGTGAAGGTGAGCTGGATTACAAGATTGATCTCGAAGACATACATGGAGAACAACGCAAGATTGCAGAACAAGTCAATTCTATCGGAAGCGGACTTGATGCGGCAGTCGAGAAGAATATGAAAAGTGAGCGGTTAAAGACAGATCTGATTACAAATGTATCTCACGATATCAAGACACCGCTGACCTCCATTATTAATTATGTAAATCTCTTGAAACAAGAAAAATTTGATGATCCGAAGATTCAAAGATATATTGAAGTTCTGGAAGAAAAATCTCAGAGACTGAAGACTTTGACAGAAGATGTTGTAGAGGCATCAAAAGTCAGCTCAGGTAATATTTCTCTCGAGTTTATGAATATTAATATGATAGAACTCATCCAGCAGACGAGCGGAGAATTTGAAGAAAAATTCCAGACCAGAAATCTGACACAGATCATGAATTTCCCGGAAGAAGATGCGATTGTTCGGGTAGACGGAAGAAGAATGTGGCGCGTGCTTGCAAATATTTATAATAATGCTGCAAAATATGCTATGGAAGGAACACGCATCTATGCAGATCTGCAGACACTGGACGGAAAAGTAATCTTCAGTCTGAAAAACATATCTGAGCAGCCACTTAACATTTCCTCGGCAGAAGAACTGACTGAACGATTCATCCGCGGCGACCTGTCACGAAGTACCGAAGGAAGCGGACTTGGATTGTCTATTGCGAAGACATTGACCACAATGATGGGTGGAACATTTGATCTGTATCTGGACGGTGATCTATTCAAAGTCGTGATTATATTTGATAAAATAGATTGATAAATTTTTAGTTAGGGACGTAGCATTTCGCCAAAGTACTACGTCCCTAACTTTAATTTGCCTTGTCCCCAATCAACTTTTACCCTGTCCCAAATTGACTTTTTCCCGTACCGCTAGTACAATATTACTACTATGAATGAATTAAAAAATATATTAGAACAAAATTTAAATGACAATTTTATATCGGCGGTTTTGAGTAATCCGAGAGATGAGAAGCTCTCGGCAAAGGTTAAGGTGCGCCCGGTGCTCATGAAGGATATAAGGGTCTATCAGATGGAGACATTTCGTGGGAATCAGGCATTTCATGAGAATTTAAGTGCGGATGAGGCGTGCGAAAAGATGCTGGAGGCTATGGAGAATATGAAGCAGATGCAGCTTGTGACGGCAGATGCGGAATTTTCTGTGCTTATCAGCAAGAAGGGAAAGGTTACAATTAAGAAGAAGCAGAAGAAAGCAAAGATGCGCCCGCTGGATCTGAATCATAACCGGAAGAAACAATATATCCTGCAGGAAGGTGTACCGGTTCCGTTTTTACAGGATCTTGGTGTTATGACGGAGGAAGGAAAGATTGTGCATGCAAGGTTCGACAAGTTCCGGCAGATCAACCGGTTCCTGGAATTTATCGAGGATATTTTACCACAGCTTGATTCTGGAAGAGAGCTTACAATTCTGGATTTTGGCTGTGGAAAGTCTTATCTTACATTTGCTATGTATTATTATCTTCATGAGCTGAAATCTTATGACATCCGGATCATCGGTCTGGATCTGAAGACGGATGTAATCCGGAAATGTAACGAGCTGGCGAAGAAGTATCAGTATGATAAGCTGATGTTTCTGGAGGGAAATATTGCAGACTATACGGGTGCGGAGGAAGTAGATATGGTTGTGACACTTCATGCCTGTGATACAGCAACGGATTTTGCGCTGGCAAAAGCAATTGGCTGGAATGCGAAGGTTATTTTATCGGTGCCTTGCTGCCAGCATGAACTGAACCGGCAGATGAAGAACGATGTGCTTTCGCCGATCATGAATTATGGACTTTTGAAAGAACGTATGGCGGCGCTTGTGACAGATGGATTACGTGCGGAGTATCTAAAGAGGGAGGGATACGACGTGCAGGTTCTGGAATTTATTGACATGGAACATACACCGAAAAATATTCTGCTTCGTGCGGTGAAAACAGGTCGTCGGGCAGACAATGAAGAGAGCATCCGCGCATGCGAGACATTTCTTCGCGTGACACCGACACTGGGGAGACTGCTAGACGAAAAAGGGGAGCTTTAAATGAAATGGAAAAATCGCGTGATCCACGCAGGGGTATTGGTTCTGGTATTTCTTGCTGCGGTGGTCATATTTGGCTATGTGACAAATAAAAAGAACAGTAACATGACGACAGATATGGGGGCAGCAACACGTCCACAGATTGCGTTTTCTTATAACGGTTATTCGCTCAATGACCTGCCCGGATATAAGAATGAGATGGATTTGACAGGCGTACGTGATTCCATCACACCGGTCAGCAATGGCCAGCTTCAGGTCACCATTAAAGCTTATGAAAATGTGATCGACAGCCTGGACTATACGGTTTATTCGATCGATGGCAAAGAAAAGCTGTTGGAACAAAAGGTGAAGAAGCCAGGAGAGAATGCAACGCTGGAAGTAGGAAATGTCGACGGCGAAAATATTTTGTCTGAGGAGCGTATGCTTCAGATCACGCTGCATATGGACAATCACGACATGTATTATTATACGAGAATCGTGGACGGAGCCAAGTTAAATGCGGCGCCAAGCCTGGATTATGTACAAAGTTTCCATGAAAATGCACTGGCGAAAGCGGAAGGTGTTGGAATTGGAACGGCGATTGAGCCCAGTGATGAAGGAGACAACACGACATTACAGCATGTGACGATCCACTCAGATTACACGCATGTAACATGGGGAGATCTGGCCCCGAAGGTTGATGGAAGTGAGCGTTGGACGATTAAAGAGTTGAACAGCACATATATGGCAGTGGAGTTGGAATATCGTGTGAACTGTACTGGTGAGGAAAATGAGCAAGACGAATACCAGGTGCGGGAATATTTCCGTGTGCGTTACATTTCCGGAAGTCAGAAGACATATCTGTTAGATTATGACCGGACGATGGACCAGATATTTGATGCGACGAAGAAGGTGTTGAATGAAAAAGGTGTACTTCTTGGCATCACAGACAAGAATCCGGTCTACATGGTAAATAAAAACGGAACCGTTGTGTCATTTGTGCAGGCGGGAGAACTATGGAATTATAATCGTGACCGAGATGAAGTTTCTCTTGTGTTCAGCTTTGCAGATGCGGAGAATACGGATATCCGGAATATGCTGATGCAGCATGATATTAAGATTTTAAATGTAGACGAAAAGGGAAATACAACATTTGCCGTATGCGGATACATGAACCGGGGCAGCCATGAAGGTGAGACTGGATCAGCAGTCTACTATTATAATATTGAACAGAATTCTGTTGAGGAAAAATTATTCGTATCCAGTGACAAGGCTTATGACCGTGCCCAGGAAGAAGTGGGCGGACTGGTCTACTATAATGTAGAAAATGGCTGTCTGTATACGATTGCAGATGACGTACTCTACAAAATGGATATGAATAAAGGTACGAAAAAGGAGCTTGCGACAGGACTGAATGAAGATCAGTATGTTGCAAGCGAAGATGGACATCTGGTAGCTTATGAGAAAGAAGATCCTTCGAAGTCCAAGTCTGTGACAGTTATGAATCTGGAGACTGATCAAGAATATGAAGTGACTTGCAAAGATGGCGAGTGTATCAAACCACTTGGCTTCATGGATGGTGATTTTGTCTACGGTGTTGCAAAAACGGAAGAAGTCGGAACAACACTGTCAGGAGCCCAGGTCATTCCGATGTATAAAGTGGAGATTACAAGTAGTAAAGATAAGGTGATCAAAACTTATGAACAGTCAGGAATTTATATGTTAAGTGCTACATTTGAGGATAATATGATCACCCTTGACCGTGCGGTAAAAGACGGCGATACTTACACCGGAACAGCACAGGATTATATTACAAGCAGCGAAGAGGCGAAAGAAAGCAATATTTATGTGCAGACATATAAAACAGATCTGAAAGAGACACAGGTTCGCCTGACGTATGATGATGGCATTTCTGACAAGGAGCCGAAGCTATTAAAACCGAAACAGGTGGTACTTGAAAATGTTCCACAGGTCAGTCTGGACCGTAAAAAAGAAACAGACGCATTTTATGTGTATGGTCATGGAAGGCTTCAGGGAACTTATAATACTGCAGGAAAAGCGATTCAGAAAGCCAATGACTGTGGCGGAGTCGTGGTTGATGCTGATCAGAATTACATCTGGGAGCGTGGAAACCGCGATCTGAAATATTCGATTGACACGGAAGATGCAGGTACAGAACAGCTCAGACAGACACTCGCAGGTGGAAAATCTGTGGTCGATGCAATTACAGAAGTTTATGGAAGCGTGATGGATTTAAGTGGCTGTACGATAGACGAACTGCTTTACAATGTTAATCAGGGACGACCGTTAATTGCCGTCTTAGATGCGCAAACAACGCTGATGATTGTTGGTTATAGTGACGGAATAGTCAGCTGTGAAGATATCGGAAGCGGTGCACGCAGCAATCATGCACAAAGTGACTTTGCAAATGTCAGTGTATATCTGGCAGCAAAATAGAAGTGAAATATTTGTTTTGGCATTACGAAGAGCCAGAACCGGCAACTGTCGGTTCTGGCTCTTCTCGATTACAGATTCATTTTGCTCTCGTGCAATAATCAGAATGACAGATAAAAAAGTTCAAATATAGCCAGAGTGCAGAGGCACATGCCGCAGCGCACACAGCGGTGGAAAAGGCTGAGAAAGAAGCCCAAGAAGCGCGTCAGGCGGTGAAAACGCAGCAACAGGCAGTAGACCAGGCACAGAACGAGCTGAATCTTGTACAGGCTTCCCAGGAAGAAAAACAAAAAAATTATGATTATGCATTTGCAAAGGTAAAAGCACTTGGCGGAAATACAAGTGCCACGGCGGAATCTGCAGCCACACACCAGACGCAGGCAGAAGCGGCACTTGCACAGGCGAGGGCAGAGAAAATTGCAGCAGAGAATGAAGTGAATCAGAAACAGACACTTTTAAATCAGGCACAGGTGGAATCAGATGCGGCAGACGAAAATGTCAAGGCAAAAGAGAATGCACTGGATATTGCAGAAAAAGAATTAGAGGAGAAAAATGTGTCCATATCTGATGCCGTGGAACAGAAAAACAAAGCAGAACAGGCACTGGAAGAACAGGAGGCAGAATTGTCTGTGCTACAGAGAGAGCTGGCAGCACAGACAGAAGATGCTGCAGCAGCGCAGATAGAAGTGGATAAAAAGCAGGCAGCATATGACGAAATAAAGGCAATGATTATGCAGCTTCTTCGTGCACAGGCAGATTATAATCAGAAACAGCAGGAAGAGGTGACGGCAAAAACGGAGTATAAAAATGCCCAAAATATAGTGAATACACTGGAAGCAGCTCTGGCAGATGCGAAAGACACTCAGGCAGAAGCCCAGTCAAAGGAAGAAAGGGCAAAGGCATTGTCTTATGATGCTGCATTTCTAAATCAGATTACAGATCCGGATTTCACGTATTTAAATGATGAGATTTCGAAAGTAAAAGATGCCCAAAGCAGAGAAGCCCTGTTGCAGAAAGCTTATGACGCGGCAAAGCAGAAAGCGGCGGAAAGTGAAGAAGCATATGGACAGGCAAAACTGGAAAATGTGAGAACACTTGCAGAACTGGCAGTTGCCCAGACAACCTATGATAAGTATCTGGCGGAACAGAAAGCGCAGGAAGCAGCTGCCCAGGCAAAAGCTGATGAAGAATCGAGAAAAGAGACAGAAAAAATACGACAGGTATTCGAGCAGAAAGATGCCGCAGATAAGTACGATAACAGCAAAATCTCTCAGAAAGCTATGTCGGTTAAGACCGGAGACAAAGCAAATGCAGGAGGAATGCTGGCAGTTGTAGGTGTTGCCGGAATGATAGCGGCTCTGGCGCAGAAAATAAAAAGAAGAGAGCAGGATTAAACCGTTACGCTCTCTTCTTGGAGGAGTTCGGAACATTACTTTAGATAAGTTCCGGACTCTGATAAAAAATTATCTTTGAAATATATGTTTCGATAAAATTGTCAATGATTGATATTTTACTGTGCAAATAATGTCTTTGCGTATTTTTTAAGTGCAAAGTAAAGAACCATTCCGAGTACTGCACAGGAAATAATCTCTCCGATACCAACTGTGCACATCATAAATGGAATTGGAAGTGCAACTCCGTATCCGTAACGCAGAACGAACGGAACGATCAGGATATTTGCAATAATCGGTGGAACCGGGGCAAGGTAAGGACTCTTCTCGCGAAGCTTCCATGTAAAGAATGCTCCAATTAATGTTGCGATACTTCCAAAGATAATGTCAGGGAGTATTGCGCCTCCGAGGATATTACCTATCAGGCAGCCGATAAATAATCCTGGAATTGCTGCTGGTGTGAATACCGGAAGAATGGTCAGGGCCTCTGAAATACGAACCTGTACCTCTCCGAATGAAAATGGTGCGAATACATAAGTGAGCACCACATAGATAGCTGCAATCATAGCAGCCTGTGTCATGAAACTGATGTTTTTGTTCTTCATTTTTAAATCTCCTTTAGTTTTGTTTTACGTGTGGAAGGTCACGAACACACGATTCATTTTGCGC
>ENA-OUOY01001782-OUOY01001782.1-human-gut-metagenome-genome-assembly--contig:-NODE-1782-length-11886-cov-7.114022_pt1 | contig 11886 bp, 9 predicted proteins | sample MGYA00237937_ERZ548767 | MGnify/ENA primary metagenome ERZ548767 (study PRJEB26490, sample SAMN05356887) | human gut metagenome | biome: terrestrial biome; feature: human-associated habitat; material... | reverse complement strand
CCACGCGGACGTCAGTCCGTGGTCTTCAGCCGCGCAGCGGCCTTATGTCCTTATGCTCTTATGTTCTTCTGTTTACCGCGTTAGCGGCTGCCAAGTCACGCTACGGCGTCAGTCCGTTAGCATATTAGAGCATTGTCGCATTAGCATATTCCCACATTGTCACATTCCCACATTCCCACATTGGCGTATTAGCTTATTTTTCGTACCTTTGCCCGATAAAGGCAATATACGCTATGAACCCTCCCGAAAGTTACACCAATTTGTTACGGCAGACGGTGGAGGAATTGTCCGACACAAGCAAGATGCAAGGACTCTTCCATCAGCACCGTCATGGCGACCCCCTGCCCTCTTCGGCAGCGCTCGAGGAGATAATAGGGCTGTGCCGTGCTGTGCTCTTTCCAGGGTATTACGGAAAAAGCACACTCAACGCCGTCACCGTGCGCTACCATATAGGTATGGAAATTGAGCGCCTCTTTGCATTGTTGACCGCACAAGTGCAGGCCGGACTCTGTTTCGGTCAGCAGGACGACGACTGCCGATGTACGGGAGTAGATTTCCACACAAAGGCCGAGGCCATAGCTGCCACACTTATCAGCATGTTGCCACAAGTGCGCCGCACGCTCGCCACCGATGTAGAGGCCGCCTACCTGGGCGACCCCGCCGCGCAGAACAACGGTGAGGTGATAAGCTGCTATCCAGCCATACGCGCCCTGACGTGTTACCGCATAGCCCACGAACTCTATCGCCTCGATGTGCCGCTCATTCCGCGCATTATCAGCGAACTCGCACACAGCGAGACGGGCATCGACATTCACCCGGGGGCACAGATTGGCGAATACTTCACCATTGACCACGGCACAGGCGTTGTGATAGGCGCCACCTGCATCATTGGCAATCATGTCAAGCTCTATCAGGGCGTGACGCTCGGAGCCAAGAGTTTTCCGCTCGATGTCAACGGCAATCCTATCAAGAACAATCCGCGTCACCCCATACTCGAGGACGGCGTCATAGTCTACTCCAATGCTACCATCTTGGGCCGCATCACCATTGGCCGCGACGCCGTGATAGGTGCCAACAAGTGGGTGACACACGATGTGCCCGTTGGCCAAAAGGTGTGATACAGCCACCAAGCGTGGCAACGTGGTGTAACGCACAAGTGCTGCCACCACAACACTCCCCCCTTACGTCTGTTAAAACCATACGCATATAGGCTGGCAATGCAGCTGCCAAAACCGCATTTGCCGGCAAACTCCACAAACGATTATGCAAGAATTTGAACTCATAGCCAAAACCTTTCAAGGACTTGAAGAGGTGCTGGCACAAGAACTCACCGAACTTGGTGCTAACAATGTGCAGATAGGCCGCCGCATGGTGTCGTTCACCGGCGACAAGGCCATGATGTACCGCGCCAACTTTTGTTTGCGCACGGCCATACGTGTGCTCAAACCCATCAAGCACTTCAAGGCCAAAGGAGCCGACGACGTGTACGAGGCTGTGCGAAAGATTGACTGGAGCCAGTACCTCGACCTCAACACCACCTTTGCGGTAGACTCGGTAGTGTTCTCCGACGAGTTCCGTCACTCTAAGTTTGTGGCCTACAAGGTAAAGGACGCCATTGTCGACTATTTCCGCGACACAACCGGCGAGCGCCCCAACATACGCATCACCAACCCCGATGTCAAGCTCAACATACACATTGCCGAGGACGACTGCACCCTTTCGCTCGACTCGTCGGGCGACTCGCTCCACCTGCGCGGCTACCGCGTGGCCACAGTCGAGGCCCCCATCAACGAGGTGCTGGCCGCCGGCCTTATCAAGCTCACCGGCTGGCAGTACGATTGCGACTTTATCGACCCCTTCTGCGGTTCGGGCACATTCTTGGTAGAGGCAGCCCTCATGGCCCGCAACATCTACCCCGGCGTGTTCCGCAAGTCGTTCGGCTTTGAAAAGTGGAAAGACTTCGATGCCGAACTCCTGCAGGAAATTTACGACGACGACTCACAAGAGCGCACCTTCAGCCACCACATCTACGGCTACGACATCAATGTGCCGGCAGTAGAGAGCGCACTGAAAAATGTGCGCAGCGCCGGTGTGGCCGACATCGTCACCGTGCAGCAGCAGGACTTCCGCAAGTTCACTGCCCCCGCCCAAAAGTCTATCATCGTCACCAACCCGCCCTATGGCGAACGCCTTACCCCGCCCGACATCTTGGGCCTGTACCAGGCCATAGGCAAGGTGCTCAAAAACGAGTTCCAGGGTGGCGAGGCATGGATTATCTCGTCAAAGGCCGAACTGTTTGAAAACCTTGGCTTGCGTCCCAGCCTCAAGACACAGATATTCAACGGCAAGCTCGACTGCGACTTCCGCAAGTACCAGCTGTTCAGCGGCAAGCTCAGCGACTTCCGTGCCGAGGGTGGCAAGGTGAAAACCGACGTAGAGCGCCGGTTGATGAGCGACCAGCGCCGTTTCCGCACCAACCGCGACGAATTCAAAAAGCGCTTTGACGATGCAGAATGCCACGACGAGGACGACGACCTCGACCCCGCATACAAAATACTGCGCCGCAAGCACCGCGAATTTGAACAGCTGCACGCACCCCGCAAACCCAAGCGCGAGGGCGACGATGCCAAGAAGGGCGGTTTCAAAAAAGGCGGTTTCAAGAAAGACGGCTTTAAGAAGGGCGATTTCAAAAAGGGTGATTCCAAGAAAGGCGGCTTCGGTGGCAAAAAGCGCGAAGGCGGTTTCAAGAAAGGCCCGGGTTTCAAACAGAAAGGCGACTTCAAGCGCAAGGCCGGCTTTGACAGATAATACATATAAATAAAAGTCTATATACCGAAGATGCGGCCCGGGCACACTAATGCACAGGCCGCATCTTTGCAATATGTCATACACCATACAAATGAAAATCAAACACTTAATCGTGGCAGCCGTGGCGCTGCTCATAGGCACCAATGCCATGGCACAGACAAAGAAAAGTTTCACCCTCGAGGATTTGATGTGGGGCGGCAACAACTACGCCAACATCATGCCCAAATATTACGGCACCGCCTTCTGGGGCGACCGCCTGCTCAAGCTCGACGTTGACGAGGTAAGCACCCTGGCCAGCGACAAGGGTAAGGCCGAAAAGCCCCGTGTGCTCTTTACCACCGACCAGCTCAATGCAGCCATCGACACCGCCAAGTATGGCAAGGTGTACAATCTGCTTTACGCCCAGTTCCCCTCGGGCAGCAAATCCGAGGTCTACCTGCAAACAAGCAAGCTCAACCTGCTCTACAACTGGCAGCAGCGCAAGGTGGTGTGGAGCACCGAGCGCACACCGGGCGCCTATGCCAACGACATGAGCCATTATAGCCACAACGAGGCTTTCGTCAAGGACTGGAACCTCTATGTCAAGACCGCCGACGGCAAAACCCACCAAGTGAGCACCGACGGCTCACGCGAGCTGCAGTACGGCCTTAGTGTACACCGCGACGAGTTTGGCATACGCAAGGGCACCTTCTGGAGTCCCAAGGGCCACCTGCTCGCCTTTTACCGCATGGACCAAAGCATGGTGACGGACTATCCCCTTGTCGACATCAACCACCGCGTGGCCCAGCTCGCCCCCGAAAAGTACCCCATGGCCGGCATGACTAGCCACAAGGTAACCGTGGGCGTGTACAACCCCGCCACCGACAAAACAGTCTACCTGCAGGCCGGCGACCCCACCGACCGCTATTTTACCAACATAGCGTGGAGCCCCGACGAGCGCACCATCTACATGTTTGAGCTGCCCCGCACACAGGACAAGGCCGAACTCGTGGCATACGACGCACACACCGGTGCACGCAAGGGCGTGCTCTACACCGAAAGCAATGCCCGCTACGTAGAGCCGTGCAACCCCATACAGTTCCTGCCGTGGGACGCCACAAAGTTTGTCATGCAAACCCGCCGCGACGGCTACAACCACCTCTACCTCTTTACTGCCGACGGCCGCCAGCTCAAGCAGCTCACCAAGGGCCAGTTCGAGGTAATCAGTGTGCTCGGCTTCAACACCAAGGCCAAGAGCATCATCTACCAAAGCAACCAGGACAACCCCATACAGTACAGCAATTATAGCGTGAATGTGGCCACGGGCAAGGTGGCCCGCCTCGACAATGGCCAGGGCACACATTATGCCGCCCTGTCAGAGAACGGCCTCTACCTGTCCGACCGCTGGTCGTCGCCCACCACCTTCCGCCAGTACGACCTGCTCGGCACCACCCAGCCCGCAGCAGCCGTCAAGTTGCACGCCGATGCCGACCCTTGGAAAGCCTACAATGTGCCCGAAATCAGCGGTGGCAAAATCAAGGCTGCCGATGGCAAAACCGACCTCTACTACCGCCTTGTAAAGCCCGTCGGTTTCGACCCTGCCAAAAAGTACCCTACAGTAGTCTATGTGTATGGTGGCCCGCACGCCCACAATGTGGAGGCAGCGTGGAACTATCTGGCCCGCCCCTGGGAGATATACATGGCACAGCGCGGCTACGTCATCTTTGTGGTTGACAACCGCGGTTCCGAAAATCGCGGTTTCGAGTTTGAGAGCTGCACCCACCGCCACCTTGGCGACATCGAGATGCAGGACCAGTTCGAGGGCGTCAAGTTCCTCAAGTCGCTCCCCTACGTTGATGCCGACCGCATTGGCGTACACGGCTGGTCGTTTGGCGGTTTCATGACCACCAACCTCATGTGTTCTTACCCCGACGTGTTCAAGGTAGGTGTGGCCGGTGGCCCCGTCATCGACTGGAAGTTATACGAGGTGATGTATGGCGAGCGCTACATGGACACCCCGCAAGAGAACCCCGAGGGCTACGCCTCGTCGTCGCTCCTCAACAAGGCCAAGAACCTCAAGGGCCGTCTCCAGATAATTGTAGGCTACAACGACCCCACCTGCGTCATGCAGCACAGCCTGTCATTCCTCCGCGCCTGCGAGGACGCCGGCACCCAGCCCGACTACTTTGTCTATCCCGGCGACGGCCACAACATGATGGGCCACGACATGGTACACCTGCACGAGCGCATCACACGCTACTTCGATGACTATCTTAAAAAGTAAGACGCTCAAAGCTATGATGGTGTCTCACGAAAGATACATACATTAAGCACACATCACACACACCAATCCGGCAGTGGACGAGCAAAAGCAGTCCGCTGCCGGATTTTTGGTACACCATAGGGCAGCGTAGGCCTCAAGCGGTATGGTTTGCGCCCGAAAGCATGTTGTACAACATAAAACGGCTATTTGCTATTTGCGCATGCACTTTTGTGCGGTAATGTGGCGGTAATATTGGTATTACCGCAAAAAACTTGGGCTACCTTAGGCAGTTTTGCGCAAAAACTGCAATTTTGCACCGAGTTTTGGCAGCCCCTCAGAGGGTTTGACTACAACAGCAAATCACAGAAACGAAAGAACAGAACAACAATAACTAAACTAAACGCTATGACTAAGAAACTGGCCACACTGGTGGCAATGCTCGCGTGCTGCGTATTTGGTGCGCTGGCACAAAGAGTGGCAACCACACCCGTAACTGATGTGCAGACGGGCGATTACCTGCTGCTTGTACATTCCGGTAAAACTGCCGCCAATGGTAGTTGGGCTTACATCAATACGTCCGATAAAAATCGTGTCAACACCGACGATGCCTCGCTTGGCACCACGGCCTATGCCGGTTCAAAGATTGAGAACAGTGCCTACATCTGGCACGTAGAAAAACAAAGCGATGGCAAGATAACTATACAGAGTGTGGCTCAAAAGACTTATTGGCCTACGGCAAAGGGATATTATGAAAAAGATTACTATCCTGCTCACATCACCACAGGTTCAAGTGCCAATGCCAATGCGTTTGAACTGATAGCTTTGAGTGATGGCTGCTTTGCATTGAAGTCAACCACGTCTGTTACTAATTTTTTCGGTAATAAGGTAAATAGCACACCAACCATCTACGTAGTCAACAACGACAACTCACGAATAGGCTACTATGGCGGTTATGATGATAGTAAAATAGAGAGCCAAAGTGAGATAGCCCGCGTAGAGTTCTACCCCTTGCAGGCTTTTACCGAACTTACCTACAACTATGTGTTTGATGGCAAAGTACGTACATCAGTCAAAGTCAATGCCGTTGATGGTGAGGAATATCCCACCCCTACAACCGCCATCTCATTGCCCGACTTTATAGCAGCGCCCACCCTCAAGCCCGAGGGCATTTATCACGATGGTGCGGCCACGAGCTACGACTTGCAGCTGGCCTCGACACTCCCCTTCACCCTCAGCACCGATGCCAACCGCGTGTACTATTACCTGGCAGCAGGTGCTGGCACCGAAGGACGCACCATGCTCTATGCTAATGGCAATAGTTTGGAATTGCGTGCTGAGGCACAAGCCAACAACCTTACCGCCATGCGCAACGATTTGTGGTATGTGACAGGCAACCCCTACGACGGTTTGCAGTTCCACAATGTGGGGAGTGGCACAACTGCCGTGTCGCTTGCTACTCCTTCAAATGTAACAGAACTAAAGTTGTCAAGTAAAATTGGCACCGATATTTGGAAGATCTACAAAATTTCCGACAACGCCTTTGGTCTTTACTGCTATGGTGAATGGGTGTATGACCGTGGCAACGTAGCATGGAAACTCAATGGCTCCAAGGTCTCTTTTGAAAAGATAGACGTCAGTGCCCCCAACACCAGCGATGCCTTTGCCTTCCAGGCCATCGAGCCCACTTATGTCCTCCCCCTCCACGACTCTGAGGCCGACGATGCAGCCTTTGCCACCACATGCGCACCATTCAACTTTGCCATTATGGGCGACGACGTAAAAGCCTATGCCGGCAAACTCAGTGCCGATGGCAAGGAACTCGACATGAAAGAAATAGAGGGCAATGTGCCCGCCAACCAAGGCGTCATACTCAAAGCCGCCATGGGCGTGAGCGAGGTAACCGTCAAGGTGGTCAACACCGCCGATGCCATCGACAACGACCTTAAAGGCACAAACGACGAGATGACCGACCTCAGCCAAGTGTATGTGTTCGGACGCGACAAAGTCACCCGTCACGTGGGCTTCTACACCGCAGCAGGCGATGCTCCGCTGCCCGCCAACCGCGCCTACCTCGACAAGCCCGCACAAGAGGCCGTCAATGCCGTGGCCATGAACTTTGGCGATGGCATGGTGACAAACATCAACACCGCCATTTCAGCACAGAGCGCCGACAACGCCCCCATCTACGACCTCAGCGGCCGCCGCGTACAGCACACCGTCAAGGGTGGCCTCTACATCAAGGGCGGACGCAAATTCATGGCACAGTAATCGCACGCACTTAAACTAAACACAAAGACGACATAATGAAAAAGCAATATATACGTCCAGCCATGCAGATCTACCAGCTCGGGCTCGACGAAAGCATACTGATGAACGTGTCTGGCGGCTCAACCGAAGACCGCTGGAGCAACAAAAAGGAATGGGACAATGCCGGTTGGAGCGATGACGACGACACCGCTGCCACCGAGGAGTAAATACCCAACCGCATAAAACCGCACAAAACACATGGCGCACTGCAAGAAACCAAACCTGCAGTGCGCCTTTTTCGTGTCATAATAGCTACCTTTGCACATTATGAATGTAAAGATACACCCCTCGTGGGCCGCACAGCTGCAGAGCGAGTTCGATGCACCCTACTTCAAGCAGCTCACCGACTTTGTGCGCCACGAATATGCCCAAGGCACGTGCTATCCTCCCGGCAACGAGATATTCAACGCCTTCAATCTCTGCCCCTTCCCTCAGGTGAAGGTTGTCATCATTGGCCAAGACCCCTACCATGGTCCCGGACAAGCCGAAGGCCTGTGCTTCTCGGTCAAAGACGGTGTGCGCATGCCTCCGTCGTTGGTCAACATATTCAAGGAGATTGAGGCCGACACCGGCCGTCCCATGCCCGCCACAGGCAGTTTGCGCCGCTGGGCCGAGCAGGGCGTGCTGCTGCTCAACGCCACCCTCACCGTGCGCGAGCACCAGGCCGCCTCACATGCTGGCCACGGCTGGGAGACATTTACCGATGCCGTCATACGCCAGCTCTCTGCCCAGCGCGAGCACCTCGTATTCATACTCTGGGGCAGCTATGCACAAAAGAAAGGCCAGGTAATCGACCGCTCGCGCCACCTTGTGCTCTGCTCGGCACACCCCTCGCCCCTGTCGGCCTACCACGGCTTTTTTGGCAATCACCACTTCACTCTGTGCAACGACTACCTTATCAAACATGGCATATCGCCTATTAACTGGTAACGCACATGAGTAAATAAGTTGACAAGTTGAAAAGTTTACAAGTTGAAAAGTAAGTTTGCATAGCTTTTTCAGACTTCCCACCATTCAGCTTAACATAACAAGCAGTGTATGGCATACTTACTTGTTAACCTGTCAACCCGTTAACCTGTCACCCCGTTAACCAAACACACACAAATTATGGATCAACGTATACCACCAATCATACAAGTGGGCGACGTGTTGCTGTCGTCCGATATATTAACCGAATGCTTTTGCTGCGACCTCGATGCCTGCAAGGGCCAGTGCTGTGTTGAGGGCGACAGTGGTGCCCCGCTCACCCTCGACGAGGTGGGCCAGCTTGAGAGTGTGCTCGACGACGTATGGCCGCAGCTCAGCGCCAAGGCACAAGCCACCATCGACCATCAGGGCGTGGCCTACACCGACAGCGAGGGCGACCTCGTTACGAGCATTGTCAATGGCCGCGACTGTGTGTTCACCTGCTATGGTGCCGACGGCTGCTGTTATTGTGCCACCGACAAGGCTTATCGCGAGGGGCGCACCGCCTGGTGCAAACCCATATCGTGCGCCCTTTACCCCATACGCGAAAAGCGTTTCAGCAACGGCACGAGTGGCTTGCACTACCACCGCTGGAGCGTGTGCCATGCGGCCGTAAAGAAGGGTCGCGAGCTCAATCTGCGCATATACCAGTTCCTTAAGGACCCGCTCATTCGCCGTTTCGGACAGGCGTGGTACGACGAGCTGTGCGACGTGGCAGCGCAGTTGGGAATATGTTAATATGACAATGTGCTAATCTCAAGCACAAACAAGTCGCAAGCTCCAAACGCTACCTCTAATGGGGGCGACGCGTCTCGCGTCGGGAAAATTGCAATGCTCATACACTAAATAAAGGCTCACAGACAGCAGTAATTACACTTCTGTCTGTGAGCCTTTGCCTTATTTTCCCGACGCGGGACGCGTCGCCCCCATTAGTGGTAGCGTTTGGAGCTTGAGACTTGTAGCTTGAGTTTACCACATTACCCCATCAGCATATTATCGTGCACCGCTCGCAAACGTCACCCTGTGATACGGCGTCAGTCCGTGTTCGGCAATCCCCTCGCGGTGCTGCTTGGTAGGGTATCCCGCATTGCGGTCCCAACCATAGTAAGGAAACTCCTTGTGCAATTCGTGCATATAGTCATCGCGGTACGTCTTGGCCAGGATAGAGGCCGCCGCAATGGCCAGATACTTGCCGTCACCCTTCACAATCGTTTGGTGCGGCACATCGTGGTACGGCTTAAAGCGGTTGCCGTCCACAATCACAAATTCAGGACGCACCGCCAGTTTGTCCAGCGCGCGGTGCATAGCCAGTATCGACGCATTCAGAATGTTAATATCGTCAATTTCCGCTGCCGTTGCCACCCCCACGGCCCAAGCCACTGCATCGCGCTCTATCACCTCACGTAAGGCATAGCGTCGCTTGGCCGAGAGCTTCTTAGAGTCGTTCAGTTCATCGTTGGTGTAGCCAGGTGGCAGTATCACCGCTGCGGCGTACACACTGCCTGCCAGACAGCCACGTCCGGCCTCGTCGCAGCCAGCTTCAATAAGTCCTTGCGTGTTGAATATGGGTAAAAGCATAGTCAGGGGAATAGGGGGATTGGTTAACGGGTTAACAGGTTAACGGGTTAACAGGTTAACGGGTTAACAGGGGGCTGGTTAACGGGGTTACGAGTTAACAGGTAGTTTTGTCTGCCTGCTTGCCCATGTGAGGAAAGAAATATTAATCCAGTCTCCATGGTTGACAGGTAGTTTTGCCTGTCTGCTTGCCCGTTAACCAGTCAACCCGTAAACTAACTTATCCGTTAACCTGTTAACTTGTTAACTCGTCAACTCAAAAAGTCTAAAACATCTTGCGCACACGGTCAATGCCCTGCACCAGAGCGTCCACCTCCTCGCGCGTGTTGTACAGCGCAAACGAGGCACGCGCCATGCCCTCCACGCCACAGCGCTGCATGAGCGGCTGCGCACAATGGTGACCAGTGCGAATAGCAATGCCCAGGCGGTCGAGCAGTGTGCCAAGGTCGAGCGGGTGAATGTTTCCCACGTTAAAGGCCACCACAGCGTCCTTGCCGGGAGCGGTGCCAAACAAGTGCATGCCCTCAATGGCCTGCATCTGCTCCATGGCATACTGCGTCAGTGCACGCTCGTGGGCGTGAATGTGGTCCATGCCCAGGGCCGACACATAGTCGAGCGCCACAGCCAGCGCATGACTGCCCACATAGTCGGGCGTGCCAGCCTCAAACTTGAAAGGCAGACGCTCGTAGGTAGTATGCTCAAACGTCACGCGTGCTATCATCTCGCCGCCACCCTGGTAGGGCGGCATGCGGTCGAGCAAGTCCTCGCGGCCGTAAAGCACACCGATGCCCGTGGGGCCATACACCTTATGGCCGCTGAACACCATAAAGTCGCAACCAATGTCCTGCACGTCCACCTTGAAGTGCGGCACACTCTGCGCCCCGTCCACCAATATGTGCGCCCCGTGCGCGTGGGCAATCTCCGCCATGCGCTTCACCGGGTTCACCGTGCCGAGCACGTTGCTCACATGAGCCACACACACCAGCCGTGTGCGCGGAGTGAACAACTGCTCATAGGCATCGAGGTCGAGCACCCCCTCGTCGGTCATAGGCACTACCTTCAGCACAATGCCCTTGCGTTCGCGCAGCAGTTGCCAGGGCACAATGTCGCTGTGGTGCTCCATCACCGTCACAATCACCTCGTCGCCCTCGTGCAGAAAAGCCTCACCATACGAGCTTGCCACCAGGTTGAGGCTCTCGGTAGTGCCGCGTGTAAACACCACCTCAGCCACATCGCGTGCGTTGATAAAGCGGCGCACCGTTTCGCGGGCTGCCTCGTGCAGGTCGGTAGCCTGCTGCGACAGAAAGTGCACCCCGCGGTGCACATTGGCGTTCACCGAATAGTATTCGTTGGCTATGGCCTCGACCACGCAGCGCGGCTTCTGTGTGGTTGCCGCGTTGTCAAGGTATACCAACGGCCGTTTGTACACCTCGCGGCCAAGTATGGGAAAATCCTTGCGGACTGTGTTGATGTCGTACATGTATCGAAATGTATTTAAGTTGCCTGAAACGTGCTGCAAAAAACGCTACCACTAATGGGGGCGACGCGTCCCGCGTCGGGATAGGAAAAGGTGGAAAATACGGACGCTATTAAATATAGCTGCATTTTCCCGACGCGGGACGCGTCGCCCCCATTAGTGGTAGCGTTTGGCGCTTGAGTCCATTCGCATGTTTACTTTTCAAGATTGTTCGGCATGATGCTTACGCCCGTTGGAATCAGTGTCGCCATAAAAGTAGACGTAAACGCCAACGAGTCCAAAAGCTAAACTTGACAGAATAGCAAAGAATAGGGGCATTGTCATTTAGTTTGGCTGTTATCGGTAGTAGCACGTTTGTTATCTTGATGTACGAGAAAAACAGCCCAGGCGGCTATAACTGCCACACATGCAAACGAAGCTACTGTATATGCTAACATATTGAAGTTTTGGATTTAACAAGGGCGGGCTGAAAGCCCAATGGAGCACATAGCCCAGGGCAAGCGAAGCGACA
>ENA-OUOY01001775-OUOY01001775.1-human-gut-metagenome-genome-assembly--contig:-NODE-1775-length-11953-cov-4.001345_pt1 | contig 11953 bp, 7 predicted proteins | sample MGYA00237937_ERZ548767 | MGnify/ENA primary metagenome ERZ548767 (study PRJEB26490, sample SAMN05356887) | human gut metagenome | biome: terrestrial biome; feature: human-associated habitat; material... | reverse complement strand
GTATTTACGTCCATAAGGACTGCAGCCTGTGCTTCGATGCCGGGACCTTTGGGCCACCCGTCAATGGAATCGGTGTCGGCAGCCTGTGAATAATAGCTGGAGTGAGCAGGCGTGACTGCTGCGGCCTGACCATCAGGAACCGGTGTGGCAGTGACGATAGGATCACCATATTCATCGTATCCATAGGCAGCCGCCGCGCAGGGAGCTGCGCCTGTGAGCAGGATCCCTATGCCGAGAATGCCTGCAAAGATCCGGCGCAAGGATCGTTTTTTCATATTTTTCATAATAAGATACCTTTCAGTGATAAATCCGGGCGAGAAGGTTATTATTCATTTGAGAATCAGTAACCGAAAAAATCTTGCCCGTTTTGTGATGAGGTGCAGTATTTCATTAATTATAGCATTGTATTAATGAAACGCTGTATTTTTGCCCTCAAGATTCTGTAGTAGTATACCACTTTCCTCCCGGAAAAACCACTTGCAGTCTGTGAAAATTCCATTAAGAAGAAGTGAACATACATATAATAAGAAAAAATCCATGAAAACACTTGACATATGGATTTTTCTCAACCTATAATATACACCGTATATAGAAAAAGCAATGACGGAGACAGTATGTTATACGGAAAGCCTTACAGCAGATGCTTTCAGCGAACGGGGATGGTGTGAGCCCGTGGTGAATAAGTATGGCAGAATATCACTCCTGAGCTTCAGCTCTGAAGTTTGCCGGCAACAGCCAGGAGCAGTTTTTCAGCGTATGTATGCGGAACTGCATTTAAGTAAGAGCTGACGGATTTCCTCCGTTACAGGGAACATATATCGGCAGATACGATAATGTCCGCCATGGGAAGACATGGCACAGGAGCCTGGCAGCTTAAGAATAAGAGGGCGCAGGGAACCGGACAACAGGCCCGTATAATGTAACAGGTGGTACAGCGAATCAGACTTCGTCCTTTTACAGGATGGGGTCTTTTTTTATAAGTGCCCGAAGCATTGGCACGAACAGGTATCTGTGAAGAAACAATCCGCTGTGGCCTTACAGATGAGGCAGCAGCCAGTAATCAGACACAGGAGGTAAAAATTGTGTATCGTAAAGTTGACACGAATCTGAATTTTGTTGACCGCGAAAAAGAAGTTGAGAAATTCTGGAAAGACAATAAGATTTTTGAAAAGAGTATGGACAGCCGTAAAGAGGGCGAGACATATACATTCTATGACGGACCGCCTACCGCAAATGGTAAGCCACATATCGGACACGTTCTGACACGTGTTATCAAGGATATGATCCCGAGATACCGTACAATGAAGGGATACATGGTTCCGCGAAAAGCAGGATGGGATACTCACGGACTTCCGGTTGAGCTTGAGGTTGAGAAGAAACTTGGTCTTGACGGCAAGGAACAGATCGAGGAGTACGGAATTGAGCCATTTATCCAGCAGTGTAAAGAGAGCGTATGGAAATACAAAGGAATGTGGGAGGATTTCTCCTCTACCGTTGGTTTCTGGGCTGACATGGAGCATCCGTATGTAACATACGACAACAATTTCATCGAGTCCGAGTGGTGGGCGCTGAAAGAGATCTGGGAAAAAGGTCTTCTTTATAAAGGCTTTAAGATCGTTCCTTATTGCCCACGCTGCGGAACTCCGCTTTCCGCACAGGAGGTTTCTCAGGGCTACAAGACTGTTAAAGAGCGCTCTGCGATCGTACGTTTCAAGGTTGTTGGTGAGGACGCATACTTCTTGGCATGGACAACAACACCATGGACACTTCCGTCCAACGTTGCACTTTGTGTAAACCCGGATGAGATCTACTGCAAGGTAAAAGCAGCAGACGGCTACACCTACTACATGGCAGAGGCACTTCTGGACAAGGTTCTCGGCAAGCTTGCAAAGGATGATGAGCCTGCATATGAGATCCTTGAGAAATATAAAGGAACAGACCTTGAGCGCAGAGAATATGAGCCGCTTTTTGCATGTGCAGGAGAGGCAGCAGCAAAACAGCACAAAAAAGCTCATTTCGTAACCTGTGACAACTACGTTACCATGAGTGATGGTACCGGTATCGTTCATATCGCACCTGCATTTGGTGAGGATGACAGCCGTGTCGGACGTGAGTATGACCTTCCGTTCGTACAGTTCGTAGACGGACAGGGCAACATGACCAAAGAGACACCATACGCAGGTGTATTCGTAAAGAAAGCGGACCCGATGGTCCTCACAGACCTTGACAAAGAGGGCAAGCTTTTTGACGCACCGAAATTCGAGCATGATTATCCGCACTGCTGGAGATGTGACACACCGCTTATCTACTATGCACGTGAGTCCTGGTTCATCAAGATGACTGCAGTAAAGGATGATCTGATCCGTAACAACAATACTATCAACTGGATTCCGGAGAGCATCGGTAAGGGACGTTTCGGTGACTGGCTTGAGAACGTTCAGGATTGGGGTATTTCCAGAAACCGTTACTGGGGAACACCACTGAATATCTGGCAGTGTGAGTGCGGACATATGGAATCCGTAGGAAGCCGCCAGGATCTCTATGAGAAGAGTGGTGACGAGCGTGCGAAGACTATCGAGCTTCACCGCCCATACATTGATGATATCACCATGAAGTGCCCGGACTGCGGCAAGACCATGCACCGTGTACCGGAGGTAATTGACTGCTGGTTTGATTCCGGAGCAATGCCTTTTGCACAGCATCATTATCCATTTGAAAATAAAGACCTGTTTGAGCAGCAGTTCCCGGCAGACTTCATCTCCGAGGCCGTTGACCAGACAAGAGGATGGTTCTACTCCCTTCTTGCAGAGTCCACACTGCTTTTCAACAAGGCTCCATATAAGAACGTAATCGTTCTGGGACATGTACAGGATGAGAATGGACAGAAGATGAGTAAGTCCAAGGGAAATGCCGTTGATCCGTTTGACGCACTGAACAAATATGGTGCAGATGCCATCCGCTGGTACTTCTACATCAACAGTGCTCCGTGGCTTCCGAACCGTTTCCACGGCAAGGCAGTTGTAGAGGGACAGAGAAAGTTCATGAGCACTCTGTGGAACACCTACGCATTCTTCGTACTGTATGCGAACATTGACAATTTTGACGCAACTAAATATACTTTAGATTACGATAAGCTTCCGGTTATGGATAAATGGCTGCTCAGCAAGCTGAATACCATGGTGAAGACTGTCGATGCGGATCTTGATTCCTACAAGATTCCGGAGGCTGCAAGAGCACTCCAGGAATTTGTTGACGATATGAGTAACTGGTATGTAAGAAGAAGCCGTGAGCGTTTCTGGGCAAAGGGCATGGAGCAGGATAAGATCAATGCTTACATGACACTTTACACAGCACTGGTAGAGATCTGCAAGACTGCAGCTCCGATGATTCCGTTCATGACAGAAGACATTTACCAGAACCTCGTAAGAAGTATTGATGCAAATGCTCCTGAGAGTATCCACCTGTGTGATTTCCCGAAGGTAAATGAAGCACACATCGACAAAGAGCTTGAGGAGAATATGGACCGTGTTCTGAAACTGGTTGTTATGGGACGTGCCTGCAGAAATACTGCAAATATCAAGAACCGTCAGCCAATCGGACAGATGTATGTCAAAGCTGATTTTGAGCTTTCCGAGTTCTTTGATGCCATCGTTGCCGATGAATTGAATGTGAAAAATGTAACATTTACACAAGAAGTACGTGACTTTACGTCCTATTCTTTTAAACCTCAGCTAAAGACAGTCGGACCAAAATATGGTAAACTGTTAGGGGGAATCAAAAATGTACTCAGCGGACTGGATGGAAATGCTGCTATGGATGAGCTGAATGCAAATGGTTGCCTGAGATTTGAGGTAAATGGTGAAGAAGTAGTCCTGAACCGTGAAGATCTTCTGATCGATACTGCACAGATGGAAGGATATGTATCTGAGGATGACAACGGAATCACAGTTGTTCTTGATACGAACTTATCCGAGGAACTTCTGGAAGAGGGATTCGTGCGTGAGATCATCAGCAAAGTACAGACGATGCGTAAGGAAGCTGATTTCGAGGTCATGGATAAGATCGTGATCACATATGAAGGAAGTGAGAAGGCAGAAACTGTATTTGCGAAAAATGCTGATGAGATCGGAGCTGAGACACTGGCTCTGGAGGTGAAAAAAGCGACACCTGCAGGTTATGTGAAAGAGTGGAAGATCAATGGTGAGGCAGTAACTCTTGGAGTAGAGAAGCAATAACAGATGTGAACAGGTCTGCTCCGGCAGACCTGTTCTTTTATCTTACATTTCCTGAAACAAGAGCAAGAAAGGATCAAAACAATATGATTAATCCGAGATTTGAAAAAAAAGCGTTTAAGAAAGAAGTAGAACAGAATGTTAAGCAACTGTTCCGAAAAACTGTAGACGAAGTATCTCAGCAGGAGCTTTATCAGGCAGTTTCCTATGTCGTAAAAGATGCAATTATCGATGACTGGATCGCAACTCAGAAGCAGTACGAGAAAGATGATCCGAAAATCGTGTATTACATGTCCATGGAGTTCCTGCTTGGAAGAGCTCTTGGCAATAACCTGATCAATATGACGGCATATAAAGAGGTGAAAGAGGCTCTGGAAGAAATGGGTCTGAACCTGAATGAACTTGAGGATCAGGAGCCGGACCCGGCACTTGGAAATGGCGGACTTGGTCGTCTCGCTGCATGTTTCTTGGATTCACTGGCATCTCTTGGCTATGCAGCTTACGGCTGTGGTATCCGCTACCGTTATGGTATGTTCAAGCAGAAGATCAAAGATGGCTATCAGGAAGAAAAACCGGATAACTGGCTGAAGAACGGCAATCCATTCGAACTTCGCAGACCGGAGTATGCAAAGGAAGTACGTTTCGGTGGAAATATCCGTGTAGAGTACGATGATAAGACCGGAGATATCCGTTTTAAACAGGAGAATTATGAGTCTGTTCTGGCAGTTCCGTATGATTATCCGATCGTAGGATATGATAATCATATTGTAAATACACTTCGTATCTGGGACGCAGAACCAATCGTAGATTTCCAGTTAGATTCATTTGACCGTGGTGACTATCACAAAGCGGTAGAGCAGCAGAATCTGGCAAAAACGATCGTAGAGGTCCTGTACCCGAACGATAACCACTATGCAGGAAAGGAACTGAGACTGAAACAGCAGTATTTCTTTGTATCTGCCAGTCTTCAGGCTGCGCTTGAAAAATATAAAAAGAACCATGATGATATCCATAAACTGCCGGAGAAGATGACGATTCAGATGAATGATACACATCCGACGGTAGCAGTTGCCGAGCTTATGAGACTTCTTCTTGATGAGGAAGGACTTGGCTGGGATGAGGCATGGGAGATCACAACAAAGACCTGCGCTTACACGAACCACACTATCATGGCAGAGGCTCTGGAAAAATGGCCAATCGATTTGTTCTCCAGGCTGCTTCCTCGTGTATACCAGATCATCCAGGAGATTGACCGCCGCTTTGTGGCTAAGATCCGTGAGATGTATCCGGGAAATGAAGAGAAAGTAGCAAAGATGCAGATTTTAAGAGATGGTCAGGTAAAGATGGCTCATCTTGCAATCGTAGCCGGATACTCTGTCAATGGAGTTGCAAGACTTCATACAGAAATCCTGAAAAAACAGGAGCTTCGTGATTTCTACGAAATGATGCCGCAGAAATTCAATAATAAGACAAACGGAATTACGCAGAGACGTTTCCTGATGCATGGAAATCCGCTGCTGGCTGACTGGGTAACAGATAAGCTTGGAACAAAGGACTGGATCACAGATCTGTCTCTGATGTCAGGATTGAAAAAATGGGTGGATGATGAGGAAGCTCTGAAGGAATTTATGAGCATCAAGTATGAGAATAAAGTCCGCCTGGCAAAATACATTAAAGAGCACAATGGCATTGAAGTGGATCCAAGATCTATCTTCGATGTACAGGTCAAGAGACTGCACGAGTACAAGAGACAGTTTCTTAACATTTTACATGTGATGTATTTGTACAACGAGATCAAGGAACATCCGGAAATAAGCTTCTATCCGAGAACATTTATCTTCGGAGCAAAAGCTTCCGCAGGATATATCCGTGCAAAACAGATCATCAAACTGATCAATTCCGTTGCGGATGTAGTCAATAACGACCGCAGTATCAACGGCAAACTGAAAGTTGTATTCATCGAAGATTATCGTGTGTCAAATGCTGAGATCATCTTCGCAGCAGCTGATGTAAGCGAGCAGATTTCCACAGCTTCCAAAGAGGCATCCGGAACCGGTAATATGAAGTTCATGCTCAACGGCGCACCGACACTTGGAACGATGGATGGAGCAAATGTGGAGATTGTTGAAGAAGTTGGTGCAGAGAATGCATTTATCTTCGGACTCAGCTCTGACGAGGTCATCAATTACGAGAACAATGGCGGCTACAATCCGATGGATATCTACAATAGTGATGCCGATATCCGACGCGTTGTGAACCAGCTTGTGGATGGAACATATTCACAAGGTGATAAGGAAATGTACCGTGACCTGTATAATTCACTTCTGACAGCTCAAGGTGGAAGCAAAGCCGATACGTATTTCATTCTGAAGGATTTCCGTTCTTATGCGGATACACAGAAGAAGGTTGAAGAAGCTTATCACGACAAAGACAGATGGGCTAAGATGGCACTTCTGAATACTGCAAGCTGTGGAAAATTCTCATCTGACAGAACGATTCAGGAGTATGTGGATGATATCTGGCATCTGGATAAAGTGACAGTAGAAGTTTAGTTCATGCAGAAACAATGCAAAGGCATTCTTGAAGAATAAAAAAGAACGTCTTCTCATATTTTATATGGGAGGGCGTTTTTTATATGAGATTTGCATATTTGAAATATAGATTAAAGAAACTGGGGTGCTATCTTCTGATTATTATATTGCTGCCCTATATTATCACCGTGCTCTTAAGCGGACCGGGAGCTTATGGAGCTTCCAGAGTGGACGAGACTATGGTAAATGTGAAGGCAGACGGGGAAAAGTCCGGCAGTGATGGTGGAAAACAGGAAGATTCTAATGCTGAAAATGTGGATAAAATTCAGATGCCGCTCAGTGAATACTGTATTGGAATTATGGCCAGGGAAATCCCTGCGGCTTATGAGGAAGAAGCCTTAAAAACCCAGGCAGTTCTTGTGCGAACCCAGGTATGTCTGGCGCTTGGCGCAGGGGCAGATACTATATTAGAAGAGAGATACTGGACAAAGAAAGATATGCAGGATTCCTGGGGAGCAGATCAATATTCCAAGTATTATAAGCGGCTTGAGCATGCATGGGAGGAGACCAACGGACAGGTGCTGACTTATGAAAATGCGCTGGCAAAGACACCATTTTGCAGACTCAGTAATGGAAGTACAAGGGATGGACGGGAGGCGCTGGGGAGCGAAGATTATCCGTATCTGAAGATTGTGGACTGTCCGCTAGATATTGAGTCGAAAGAACAAATTCAGACAATTACTATAGACGATATGGATGCAGAAGTGACTGGGGTAGACACTGCAGGATATGTACTTAGCGTCCGGGTTGGAAATGACACCGTGAGTGGAGAAGAATTCCGAACCAATTATCATCTCGCATCAAGCTGCTTTTCTTTTCAGAAATATGACGGAAAGCTGCGGATCACGACCCGGGGTATCGGGCATGGACTGGGCTTAAGCCAGTACACGGCAAATCAAATGGCAAAAGAAGGAAAAAGCATGGAAGAGATACTGGCACATTTCTTCGAAGGGACAGAACTGAAAGAAGGCGTGGAGATCGTGCAGGTGGAAGGCGGAGCAGGAGAGTAGCAAAATTTGTAAAGTCATAATAGTATTGTACAAAAAGCCGAGGCATTCTTGAAATTTCCATATAAGAAAGGCTAGAAAAAGTCAAAGACAATATTTTATATGTAGTTTGTATAGTACCATTACAATCTGGCAAGAATAGAGTCAGAGGTGGTGATGAAAATGAACGATAATAATAAGATGGATCGCGGCAAAGAACATGCCGGTCCGAAAAAAATGACGCCAAGGCAGAAGCAAAAGAGAAATCGTAAGGCGACACTGGCGGCAGTTCTGTGCTTTGTGGCAGCCATAGCAATTGTTGGAACATACACAATGCGGGATTACAAGACAGTGAAAAAAGAAGGGGAGCTCGCAAAAGCACAACTGGAGGAACAGAAGAAAGCACTGGAGGAAGCCAGTCAGGAAGCAAGTGGAAATGCACAGAAAGACAGTGCTTCCGAGTCAGGCACGGATGGTGCCGGAACCGGTGGAAAAGCCGAAAAGAGTGGCTCTGGTGCAGGAACAACAGGGACTGCAAGCAAAAATGCTGCAACAGCCGGAAACACAGATGGATCCGGAAATAATGGCAACCAGGACGGCAACAGTCAGACTAACGGAAGTCAGCAGGCGGCAAGGACAGCGGGCAGTGCATCTTCCGCAAACTTTACAAGCGACAGCAAGATGATCTGGCCTGTAAGCGGCACGGTGCTTATGAATTACAGCATGGACAAAACAGTTTACTTTGCGACACTAGACCAATACAAGTATAATCCGGCATTGGTTATCAGCGGAGCAGAAGGAGACCAGGTTCTGTGCGGTGCACCGGGAATAATTAAATCCATTGATGTGACCGCACAGACAGGAACAACCGTGACCGTAGACCTTGGAAATGGTTACGAAGTCCTTTACGGACAGTTAAAAGAAGTGCCAGTAAAAGTCGGCGACCAGGTAGAAGCAAAAAGCATTCTCGGCTATATCGGACAGCCGACAAAGTATTACAGCGTGGAAGGATGCAACGTATATATGGAATTACGAAAAGATGGAACACCAGTAAACCCTGTAGATTATATGACAAAAAGATAAAGAATGTGTATAATTGGGGACGTAGTAAAATGAAGTTTTGCTACGTCCCCAATTAAAGGAGAAATCATGAATTATACATATATTGTGGAGTGTGGGGATGGTAGTCTCTACACTGGCTGGACGAACAATCTGGAAAAAAGAATACAGGCTCATAATGCGGGAAAAGGCGCGAAATATACGAAGAGCCGTCTGCCGGTGAAACTGGTGTATTCGGAAACATTTGCCACGAAGGAAGAGGCAATGAGCCGGGAGTATGCGATTAAGCATATGAAAAGGAAAGAGAAGTTACAATTGATTGAGAATAGAGCTGAAATATTTAATATTTAAGGACTTGCTTTTTTGAAAATAACGGTTATAATATTGATATAAGAACAAGTAGTAATCAAAACTACGTATGGAAATACGAAAGAAGAATATAACATTATTTTCAGGAGGGGTAAGTTATGGCAAAAGTAATAGAAGAACATGTAAAAGATCCGGGAAGTGCGATCACACATTTTATTGGAATGCTGATGGCAATATTTGCAGCAATTCCGTTGCTTATCAAAGCAGCTCATGAGCCTGGCAGGATTTATCTTGTATCTATTGCAGTTTATGCGGTAAGTCTGATCCTGCTTTATGCAGCCAGCACGACATACCATACATTTAACATTTCCAAGAAGGTAAATACGATTCTGAAGAAAATTGACCATATGATGATCAGCGTATTGATTGCCGGAAGTTATACACCAATTTGTCTGTTAGTGCTCGGCGGACGTATGGGATGGATTCTACTGGCAATTGTATGGGGATTCGCAATTGCGGGAATTCTGATAAAGGCGTTTTGGGTATTTTGCCCGAAGTGGGTATCTTCCGTACTTTATATCGGAATGGGGTGGACTTGTGTACTTGCATTTACACAGCTGCTCAACTCCCTGTCACCGGCGGCATTTGGATGGCTTTTAGCAGGCGGAATCATTTATACAGTCGGCGGAGTGATCTATGCACTGAAACTTCCGATTTTTAACAGCAAGCATAAAAATTTTGGAAGCCATGAGATTTTTCATCTGTTCGTGATGGGAGGAAGCCTGTGCCACTTTGTAGTGATGTACGCATTTGTGCTGTAGCAGATGAAGATGAAGGAGCCGTGCAGCAGACATAATTTTCCTGTCAAAACAGCGAGGAAAGCAAAAAATAGCAGAGAATAAGAAACAGTCTGAGAGGAAAACTTTCAGGCTGTTTTTCGTATACGCAGAAAATGTAGTTTCCTGCGTATACGAAAGCTCTCTAGAGACTATAACAGATGGAAGGGAATCTTATCACTGATATATTAATGAATTATTAATTATTATTACTAAATATAAAATACACTTTATTTTTTGAATAATATATGTTATGCTACGTTCATCTTAGGAGAAGATCTAGTCTCCAGATATTCCCAAAGCCGTTAGGCGTTCATCTCGGTGTTTCGATTTCTGAAACAAATACCCGATATGAAAGAACAGATGACAAAATTATGAAGGAGGGTATAGCCTATGACCAACAAATTACGACAGTATTTTCCAATGATTCATACCAGACAAGAGGTATTAGCTGAAATTGAAGCAAAACCGAAATTAAAACAAGAATTTTATAGCTGGGAAAAAAAGTACCGAAAGGAATTTCTGGATTTTTGCACGGGAGTAAAAGGTGTAAAAATTATGTATGATTTTATTAGTAAAGAAATCTTGAATCCGGAAACAGTGCCGGAACGAGTAGAAGAATTACTTTCATTATTGATAGGGCAGCAGGTACATATTAAGGAAGTGCTTCCGAACGATGGAACACGGATTTCGGACGAATCTACGCTTGTGATTATGGATATGGTAGTCGAGTTGGAAGATGGAAGTATTGTAAATCTGGAAGTTCAGAAAATCGGATATAAATTTCCAGGAGCAAGAAGTGCATGTTATTCAGCAGATTTGTTGTTACGTCAATACAAAAAAGTACGAAGTAAAAAAGGAAAGAAATTTAATTATACTGATGTAAAAGATGTATACACGATTGTTCTGTTTGAAAAAAGTCCAACCGAGTTTCATGAATTTCCGGACACATATATTCATTATTTTGAACAACATTCAAATACAGGAATCCAACTGAATCTTTTGCAAAAATATTTATTTATTTCTATTGACATATTTTTAAAATACCAGCAAAATATAGGTATACAACTGGAAACTAGACGAGATGCATGGCTTGCATTTATGGGTTCAGATGATCCGGATATTATTTTGAAGGTTATTGAAAAATATCCGGATTTCAAGGAAATGTATCAGCAAGTCTATGAAATCTGTCAGAATATTGAAGAGGTGATGGGAATGTTCTCGAAAGAATTAGCAGAAATGGATCGGAACACGGCACAGTTAATGATTGACGAGATGCAAGAAGATATAAAACAGAAGGAAGAAATACTTAAGGGACAGGATGATAGAATTAAAGATCAAATTAACAAACTTAAAGAACAGGACGATAGGCTCAAAGAACAGGATGATAGGCTCAAAGAACAGGATCAAGTAATTAGAGAATTAATGAAGAAAATTGAACAGTTAGAAAATAAATAATGAAAACAGGTATCTCCGCTCATTGGCGGAGATGCCTGCTTTGAGACTTAACTTTCAATAAGTGAAGAAAAATCGGTAAGTTCTTCCATCAAATTATGTACGGTAGTCATTTGATGAATTCTGCCAACATTGCTTCCGCAGAAGATAAGCCCATTTTCAATATCACCTTTTACAGCATTGATCAGCGCCTGAGTAATGCAATAAGGAACAGTGCCAGGATTGCACTGGGCAAGGCAGTTATAGCATTTTTTTATTGGCTGACGCTCTCGTTCTATATTCTTGATGAACTCATTGCGAAGTGCTCTGCCCGGCATTCCGACAGGGCTTTGGATTATTTGAATATCCTCTTCTCTGGCATGTATGTAAGCTTGCTTATATGCATCTGATGCGTCACATTCTTCTGTTGCAACAAAACGGCTTGCAATTTGAACACCATCTGCGCCAAGTTCCAATGCGTGGGCAATGTCTGCTGAGTCAAAGAT
>ENA-OUOY01001772-OUOY01001772.1-human-gut-metagenome-genome-assembly--contig:-NODE-1772-length-11965-cov-4.438119_pt1 | contig 11965 bp, 6 predicted proteins | sample MGYA00237937_ERZ548767 | MGnify/ENA primary metagenome ERZ548767 (study PRJEB26490, sample SAMN05356887) | human gut metagenome | biome: terrestrial biome; feature: human-associated habitat; material... | reverse complement strand
TTCCCCCAACGAAGTAACAGATGAAGGAATTATGATTGATGTTAAGCTGCTACAGCCTGAGAAACAATATTCCCCCAACGAAGTAACAGATGAAGGAATTATGATTGATGTTAAGCTGCTACAGTCTTCGAAGCACATCCTACCCAACGAACTGACAAATGAAGGAATCTCGATGGATGTTAAGCCGCTACAATCAGCGAAACAGCAACTCCCTAACGAAGTAATAGATGAGGGAAGCTCAATGGAAGTTAAACCACTACAACCTCTAAAGCAATTTCCCCCCAACGAATTAACAGACGAGGGTATCTTTATGTATGTTAGGCCGTTACAATTATAGAAGCAATAATCACTCAACGAAGTAACAGACGAAGGTATATCAATGGTAGTTAAACTGCTACAATTATAGAAGCAATGATTACCCAACGAAGTGACAGATGAAGGTATATCAATGGAAGTTAAGCCGTTACAATTCTCGAAGCAGCTATCCTCCAAAGCAATAACAGAATATTCAACTCCATTATTATCTTTAACCTTTTCTGGTAGAATAATATCACCAGAATAATGTTCATTCATTTTTGGCAAAAGCGTAGCTGTCTTCATTTTATGGTCTAAGCTAAAATGAAGATTTTCAATCACTTCCGTAAATGCATTATTTGTTGTCATAAGCATCATTTTATTACAAAAACAAAAAACTCTAAAATGTATTATAAGAAGATTTGTTATCACTTACACACTTTAAACATCTGAATCCCCCCTTATTTCTATAAGCAATATACTCTTCTATACATCCATTTTGCAAATATACAAAATTTTATCTGAATTTATCTTTTTAATAAGCATTTAATATCGGGTGAGCCGATTTTGGGGTTCGCAATGACGAAGCCTGGAAAAAAAACTGGATGTAAGCTTTGGGAATATATCCCGCTTACATCCAGCATTATGTTTTTTATTTGTATGTATCTTGTTTAATAGCTTCTTGCGATGATGACACGATATTTAGCAGGCTTACCGCTAACCATGTCGACACCTGGAGTCTGCTCGTATGCGTAAGGCACGCAACGGATAGTAGCCTGAGTCTCCTCCTTGATCTTAGCCTCAGTCTCTTCTGTACCATCCCAATGGCAAAGGAAGAAACCGCCATCCTTAACCCTCTCCTTGAACTCCTCGTAGTTCTCGCATACGTAAACGTGGTCGTCACGATATTTGCGAGCCTTCTCGAAGATGTTCTGCTGAATGTCTTCAAGCAACTGCTTTACATATTCTACGATTCCCTCTACAGGACGAGTCTCCTTTTCGAGAGTATCACGACGCATAACTTCGATTGTTCCCTCTTCGAGGTCGCGACCGCCCATAACCAAACGTACAGGCACACCCTTGAGCTCATAGTCTGCAAACTTGAAGCCTGGACGCTTGTTGTCTGCATCATCGAACTTAACGCTAATGCCAAGGCTACGCAATTCGCTAATGATAGGGTTGAGCTTCTCAGAAATAGCGCTAACCTGCTCAGACTTGCCGATAGGAATTACGACTACCTGGATAGGAGCGAGGTGTGGAGGAAGTACAAGTCCGTTATCGTCTGAGTGAGTCATGATGAGGGCGCCGATAAGACGTGTAGAAACACCCCATGATGTAGCCCATACATACTCAGGCTTGTTCTCCTTATTAAGATATGTAACGTTGAAGCTCTTAGCGAAGTTTTGACCCAAGAAGTGGCTAGTACCACTCTGAAGAGCCTTGCCATCCTGCATCATAGCCTCAATAGTATATGTGTCGAGAGCTCCAGCAAAACGCTCAGTCTCGCTCTTCACACCTGTCAATACAGGCACAGCCATCCACTTCTCGGCAAAGTCGGCATAAACCTGAAGCATCTTCTGTGCTTCCTTCTCAGCCTCCTCGCGTGTAGCGTGTGCGGTATGACCTTCCTGCCACAAGAATTCAGATGTGCGGAGGAAAGGACGAGTACGCATTTCCCAACGCATTACGTTACACCATTGGTTGCACATCAAAGGCAGATCGCGCCATGAGTGAATCCAATTCTTGTATGTATTCCAGATGATAGTCTCGGATGTAGGACGAATGATGAGCTCTTCCTCAAGACGTGCTGAAGGGTCTACTTCTACGCTATTACCATCTTCGCTCGACTTCAAACGATAGTGGGTAACAACGGCACACTCTTTAGCAAAGCCCTTTACGTGTTCTGCCTCGCGGCTAAGGAATGACTTAGGGATGAGCAAAGGGAAGTAAGCATTCTGCACGCCAGTCTCCTTGAACATCTTGTCAAGCTGCTGCTGCATCTTTTCCCAGATGGCATAGCCATAAGGCTTAATCACCATACATCCGCGTACTGCCGACTGCTCAGCGAGGTCGGCCTTTACTACCAAGTCGTTGTACCATTGGCTGTAGTTATCAGCTCTTTTGGTCAATTCTTTTAGTTCTTTTGCCATTTTTATATTTTGGTTTTATTGTTTCTGCATTATCATTTCTATAACCCCTCGATAGTGAAATCTATATGTTCTTTATAGTATTTCCTACAAGACAATAGGGATTTTCTCATATCCTTTAAGGAATTATTGATTAATTTTGCCGCAAAATTACAAAAAAATGTTGGGATAAGGCAAACAATGACGAAAAAAGAATTAACTTTGCATATCCAAAGGTAAAAGAAACAAACTTTTAATCAATTTTAATAACAACAAACATGAAGAATCTTAAAATGATGACTGCAGGCCTCTGCGTGTTGGCTGTTTGCAGTTGCTCTACCAAAACTGGTACAGGAGCTTTGATTGGTACAGGAGCAGGTGCTGCTCTTGGTGCTATTATTGGTAAGATTGCAGGTAATACAGCTGTAGGTGCTGCTATTGGTGGTGCTGTAGGTGCTGGTACTGGTGCTATCATCGGTAAGCATATGGACAAGGTAGCTGCAGAAGCTGCTAAAATTGAGAGCGCAAAGGTAGAGGAAGTTACAGACGCTAACGGTTTGAAGGCTGTAAAGGCAACATTCGATTCTGGTCTTCTCTTCGCTTCAAGCAAGGCTGTTTTGAGCACAGCTTCAAAGAACGATTTGGCTAAATTTGCTACTATGTTGAAGAACAATTCTGGTTGCCAGGTAGACGTTTATGGTCATACCGACTCTACAGGTAACGAGGGTATCAATCAGCCTTTGAGCAACCAACGTGCACAGAGCGTTGTAGACTATTTGGTAAGCTGCGGCGTTCCTCGTTCACAGTTTGCTAATGTTGTTGGTAAGAGCAGCTCACAGCCTGTTGCTGACAACTCAACAGCTGCTGGTCGTCAGGCTAACCGTCGTGTAGAGCTCTATCTCTATGCAAGCAAGGCTATGATCGAGGCTGCTAACAATGGCACACTCAAGTAATACTGGGTTTTACATACTACCATGCAGGTGCAGGCGTATTAATAAGAAGTATGCCTGTTCCTGCATGTTTTTTTCTTAATAAAAGAATCTGTTTTCTTAAAAGAAACATTTTTCTTAATAAAGAACTCAACTTCAAAACAACACTCGTGAAAAAGCTGAAGAATATTCTGAAATGGATAGTGGCATTATTCTTTGCCTCTACTATTCTTGCTGTCGTAGCCTATCGCTTTATTCCTGTTTATTTCACTCCATTAATGTTCATCCGTTGTATGCAAACAGGTAGCCTCACCATGCATCATCATTGGGTGCCATTAGACGAAATGTCGCCACATATGCCCGTGGCCGTGATGGCGAGCGAAGACTCAAGGTTTTTGCTACACCACGGCTTCGACTTCGATGCCATAGGCAAGGCTGCTAAGCGCAATACTAAGGGAGGAAAGAAATATGGCGCCAGCACAATCTCGCAGCAAACAGCTAAAAACGTATTCCTTTGGCCTGGTCGTTCGTGGGTAAGAAAGGGATTTGAGGTTTATTTCACGGCTCTTATCGAGATGATGTGGAGCAAACAACGCATTATGGAGGTTTATCTCAACTCTATTGAGATGGGCGATAGGATATATGGCTTGGACGCTGTGGCAGAAAACAATTTCGGCAAGCAGGCTTCGGAATTGAGTCGAGGCGAATGTGCCTTGATAGCTGCCACTTTGCCTAATCCACATATTTATAGCTCGAAAGATCCAAGTGCCTATATGCGCAAACGCCAAAGAGCCATTAAGGCAAATATGAGATACATTCCGTCGTTTCCTAAGGAGGGTCAAGACTATAATCCAAGTACTGCCGTTGGTGGCGTGTATCATAAGAATTAAACCATCAATATGGACTACAACATACAAGACATTCTCTCGCAGCTCAATGAGTCGCAACGCAAGGCCGTAGAATATCTCGACGGTCCGCAACTTGTTATTGCCGGCGCAGGCTCGGGCAAGACTCGTGTGCTTACATATAAGATAGCCTACCTCATAGCTCGTGGTTTGCAGCCATGGAGCATCCTTGCCCTTACTTTTACCAATAAGGCAGCCAAGGAGATGAAAGAGCGTATCGCCACTATCGTGGGCGACCAGGCTGCCTCGCGACTAAATATGGGCACCTTCCACTCGGTATTTGCACGCATACTTCGTGCCGAGGCTGAGCATATAGGATATTCTTCGCAGTTTACTATTTATGATGAAGCCGACTCGCGTTCGCTACTCAAGAATATCGCTAAGGAATTAAAACTCGACGACAAGCTATATAAGCCAGCTACCGTGCATAAGCATATTTCGTTGGCTAAAAACAAACTTGTGGCTCCTGAGGCTTATGCTGCCGACAACTATATTGCTGAGCGTGATGCTCGTGCGCAGATACCGCAAACAGCAGAAATATATCGCATCTATCAGCAACGACTCTTGCAGGCTAATGCTATGGACTTCGACGACTTGCTGGTACTCACTTTCCGTCTGTTTTCGGAAAACGAGGCGGTAAGGAGAAAATATGCCGAGAGGTTTGCCTATGTGCTCGTGGATGAGTATCAAGACACCAACTATGCTCAGCAACGAATACTTACTCTCCTTACTCGCGAAAACCGACGCATCTGCGTAGTTGGCGACGACTACCAAAGTATCTACGCCTTTCGTGGTGCCAATATCGACAACATCCTCGACTTCCAACATCAATATCCTAATGCTTTGCTCTTCAAGCTTGAGCGCAACTATCGTTCCACTCAAACTATCGTTGAAGCTGCCAACAGCATCATGCAGAAAAACCGTAGGCAGATACCGAAGCAAGTGTATAGCGAGAATGAGGAGGGCGACAAGATTTCGGTAATCGAGACCTATTCGGATAAGGAAGAGGCTATCGTGGTTTGCAATACCATTAAGCGATATGTGAATCGTGAGAATAGCCAATATTCCGACTTTGCTATCCTTTATCGTGCTAACGCCCTTTGTAGAAGTTTCGAGGAAGAATTGCGCAAGCAAAATATTCCGTATACCATCTTTGGCGGTCAGAGCTTCTATCAACGTAAGGAGATAAAGGATGTGATGGCATATTTCCGACTTGTAGCCAATCCTAATGACGAAGAGGCTTTCCGTCGTGTGGTCAACTATCCTGCTCGTGGCATAGGCAACACAACAATTCAGAAACTTGCTTCAGCTGCCGTAGAATACGGCGTTAGCTTCTGGCGATTGTTGGAAAATCCTACGCTCTATAAGCTCGATGTCAACAAGGGAACTCTCACCAAGCTCGACCGCTTTAAGCAGCTTATAGATAGTTTTGTGGCTGAGGTCAACATTACCGATGCCTACACTCTTGGCGAGGATATCCTCAAGAATAGCGGCATCATGGCCGACCTTGCTGCCGACGTGACGGTAGAGGGCGAAACTCGTCGTGAGAATATCGATGCCTTCATTTCTTCTATCCACGACTTCGTAGAGGCTCAACGCGAAGAGGGTAGGGAGAATGATATTTATCTCTCTAACTATCTGCAAGAGGTGTCGTTGCTTACCGACCTTGAGAGCGACGAAGATGGCGATACTCAAAATCGTGTGTCGCTCATGACGGTTCATGCCGCAAAGGGATTGGAGTTTAATACCGTCTTTATCGTTGGCGTAGAAGATTCCATCTTCCCAAGCCAAATGAGTATGGACTCGCCACGCGGCCTTGAAGAGGAGCGACGACTGATGTACGTAGCCATGACTCGTGCCGAGAAGCATTGCTATATCACACACGTGAAGTCACGCTTCCGCTATGGTCGTGCTGAGTTTATGAATCCAAGCATGTTCTTGCGCGAGATTAGTTCTAAGTATGTTTCTATGCAGAATCAGTCTATGGGCGAGTCGTCACGTAGCTCTCGTTGGGGTGGCGACAACTACGAGTCGAATACTCCTTATCGTGGAGCTCATGGATGGGATAGTGATACTCCTCATTATGGTCGCGGCATGCAAAACAATCGTCCTGTTGCCGACCGCTTTGTTGCCGACCCTAAGCCGAAGATTACTCGTGGCAATAGAAGTGAAGAGGCTGTAGACCCATTCTCAGATAAGTTTAAGCAATTGCTTGCTGCAAGTGGTGGCAACTTTAAGCGTGTGTCGGAAGCCATGACAAATGGTGGACGTCAGATGCCGTCGGCATCATCTTCTTGCTCTTCGCTATCGTCAGCAGGTATGTCTACTTCCTCAAGTTCCCAGTCGTCAGCTTCTGTTGGTTCGCTTCATACAGGCAACGTCATCGAGCATTTGCGCTTCGGAATTGGTAGGGTGCTTAATGTAGAAGGTTCGGGCGAGAATACTAAGGCAACCGTAGAATTTGAAAACGTAGGTATCAAGCAGCTACTCCTAAAGTTTGCCAAGTTCAGAATCTTGGAGTAATCGAAATGCTGATTACGATTAGTCGAGTTGCTAATTACGATTAGTCGAATTGCTATTATTTGAATATGTGGGAAAAGATTAAATAGTAACCAGCCAGGAAGGCAAACTAAAACGCCCTGCAAAGGATAAAGTGTTTATCTGCCTTGATAACACTTTTCCCTTGCAGGGCGAATTGTTTATTGGGGTTGAAGGAATATTTCTTCTTAGCAAGTAGGATTATTTCTTCTTAGCAAGTTCGATGACAGCCTTACCCTGCTTGTTGCTAAGGATGAGGTTGCCATTCTCGTTGATGCTGAAAGAGTTTACTTTCTCCAACGCGCCAAGAACAATCTGCTCGTTTGTCATGTCTGCGCACAACATCTGTGTGCATCCCATCTTTGAGAGATCGAGCTTGTTGTCCTTTATTTCCATGGTTCCTGTCAGATTGTTGCAACCTGTGCAACCATACACATTCTTTTTGTCTACCTCAAAACCGAGGAATGGAATCTCGTCGCCAGCATTCTTGTTGATAGCTGTGCCGTTGACTTTCTCAATTGTCCATTCGCCATTAAGGTCGGCTGATGATGCTACTTGCTTTGATGAGCTGCAAGCACTTGCCATTACTGCAGCCATAGCGATAATGAAAATGTTTTTCTTCATGTTACAAATTTTGCTTGTTTTTTTAAAAATAATATATCTCATTTACCTTTTTACTCTTTTTACTCTTTTACCTTTTTACCTTTCTTATTCTTCCTTCTTCCGTTGAAGTCTTTTTTTAGGATGAAACCCAGACCTTGGGTGTTTAGACTATTGCGAGTGAAGTAGCGGTCGTTAGACTGGTTGTACACACGCACGGCAAGGTTGCCGTTAGGGAAGAGAAGATAGCGAAGGTCGAAGTCGCCGATGAAACTTTGTGTGGCATTAGCGTTGTCGCGATAGCCAAACTGACCATTAAAGAGCAGACGATTGTTGAGCAGTCTACCGCTCAGCAGTCCCTCGTATTCGGCGTTGTTCCATCCCTCGTCGCCAGTAGAGATATTGGCTCCAAAGTTCCAGTTGTTGTTATTAATAACCGTTCCCAATAGCGAGTTTATCTGCTGACTTATCTGTCCGCTCAATATACTCTGCATGGCCAACGTAGTCTGACTTTGTGCTTCACCTTCGGCATTCGCGTTGTTGTTGCCCTGCGAATAGAATCTTCCTACAGCAAGCAAGTAGATAACCTGCTGGTTCATCTCCTCCTCGCTATTTATGAGGTTGTATATCATCTGCTTGGCGTCGCTACTGACCGTAGGCATATCTAATCCGAAGTCTACCTTTGGCTGATTAGGCGTTCCTGTGATATTCATGAGACAGTTCACGCGGATGTTGTTGCTCGTAAACGAGCGACCTAACTGCAAGTCTGAGAGGCTCACGGAGTTTACAGGATACATAGCCTTGAGGTTCAATATCGCATCATACGGATTGCCACCAAAAGCAATTGTTCCGCCAGGCATGAATTCAAAATCCTTGTGCAAGGCATTCTGAATGGTAAGTTTATATACGCCACTCTCCACCAAGTAGTTGCCATAGAGGTCAAAAGAGCCCTTATTATAATATGTGGCACGAATAACGCCCGAACCGCGCAAGTCGATATAGTCGCCACTTGTGTTATCCATTATCAAGCGTATCGTTGCCGTAGGTTGCGTATGCACCAAGAAGTTGAGGCGTATGTCGGAAGGCATATCAGCCAGGGTCTTCAATCCCTGTGGCAGATTTATCTTCGTGCCTTGTAGTTGCATAGAATCTCTATCCGCCCAGTTTATAAACTCTTGCGACTTTATGGCATCAGGACTCGAAACATTATATGTTACGATAGAACCCTCGTTAGGCACCACGTCGATATCCATCACCACTTCGCCACTTCGTCCGCGTATGTTGCATTGGCCCGTGGCATAGGCTGTGCCATAGAATGTGCTGCCATCCGAGCCATCGAAGTTGTATGCTAAGAGGTTGTTGGCTTTCACTCCGATATCGTAGGTAAGGCGCGAGAGATGCTGATGATGCAAGCTTCCTGTCACCACGCCCGTGTTGCCTCTATGGTCGATAATGGTGTCGCCAGGCAATTGGATTTCGTTCTCCAATAGTCGCACATGAGCATTATTAAATGAATACTCCGTGTTCAAACTTGAAATACCAATCTTTCCAGCTATATCGAGGTCGCCCGTGAGGTTTAGCGCACTTAACGATCCCCATAGTCTCACGTCGCCATTAGCATTAACCTCGCATTTGTCCATGAAGCTGCTACAGAAGCCAAGCATAAATTCTGCCATTGTGTTGTGGGCAGAAATGCCGAGGTCTATATAGTTGCGCTTTGGCGATACATAACCATTAATGTCTGTATGTCTGCCACCTTCGTCTTTAGCTTTGGCGTTGATGTCTATCTGTTCCTTCTCGTTGTTCCAAGCAACGTCGGCATATAGAGTTCCCATTCTTCCTTCTTCGAATGTGAATTTATCTACCGTAAGGTTAGCCTTGGCATGAGGTGTGCCAAAGGTTCCTGAGACAAAAGCTTTGCCCGAAGCATGACCGTCGAAGTCTACAGCATGGAAGTTGACGAGGTTAAGGATATAAGCCACATCAACATCCTTCAAATCTACCGTTAGCGAATCGGAATTATCCTCCGTAGCCAAACCGTTGATATGAATATGCTGATCGTCATGCTCTATAGCGAAGTTCTCTATCTCTATATGTTTTGGCGAATAGGTGAGGGTAGAGTTCATGATATCCCAATTGGTGTTGTCTATCATCATATGCGATGGCATGATATTTACCACAGCCTTCACCTTGCCTTCTTCGTTGCGTGAGAATTGAGCGTTGGCATTCATGTTGCCCTTTATGTGCAACTTGCTATGATTATCGAAGACGAGAGCTGCCGAAAGCTTATTGTTTGCAGCCATAGCGTCGAGAGCGTATTCTGCCTTATTGCCGTTGCTCAACACCTTCTTTGCTTTAAGAATTGCGTTAAGAGCATCTGCAGGCGTTGATACAGAAAGCGAGATGTCGGCATAGTCTTGGTCGCTAATGCTCAGTTGTGGCACAGATGCCTGTATGCTTAGTTCCGACTGTAGACTATTCATATATCCATCTATTCGCGCAGGCTTCTTTAATGCTACGGGCACATTCAATAGTCGTTGCAGAGGTTCGGTATTCATGATGTCGGCATAGAACAGCATTCGGCAGTCAGGCGCCTTGCGAGTTCTGATAGGTGTGAGCTGCTGTATGCTTGGCAATTTCTCAGCCACCAGATTCTCTACATGTTGTATGAGTTCGGCTATATGGAATTGTCCTGTTATGCCAACGTTTGCAAAGTCGGAATTTAGCGTTATGGTATGTCGCTCATCGTTGTAACGTGATGATAGCGATACGTTTCTAATATTATAAGTATCTTCGGCAGTAGCCATGCTGAAGTTGCTAATAGTAATATTACCATTTGCATTATCAACGTTGGTACCTACAAAGTCGGCATCCACATTAGCTGCGAAGCATGCGTCGCCCCATTTGTCTGTCAGTCCTAATGCCTTTGGACAGATGTTGCCCAACTGCAACTGCAAATCTGCCTTTGGATGATCGGTAGCAAAGGTGCCGTCAGCATTTAGCTTTATGTTATCGTCGTTGATAGCAAGCTGTCCGCTTATGTTATTGTCATCAAGTTTTCCGTTGATATTGATGTTGGAATATACATAGCCGTTGTATTGAAATTTGTCGATATTGCCATTAGCCGTCAGCTGCTGTATCTTGCCAAGAATGCCTTTACGAGCCTTGCCATTACCAGTATTTTTAGCTTCGTTTTGCAACATGGCAGTAACTTTAATTTCTGTTGCCAATATGCCGAGCTTGTCGTTGTCGAGAATTTCAGCAAGGTTGCAATCGTTGGTGCTTACAGATAGCGACAATTTTCTATCTTCCTTTCCTCCGTCAATCTTTAGCGAGCCTGCACTCGTCTTGAGATTGCCGTTGGCAGATATGTCGTTACCCTTACCGCCAATAGAGCCCACGAAAGCTATATCGCCAAGGTTGGCGAGTGGTGTAGGCATAGCCTTGTTAGGGTTGAAGGCTTTTAGAACCTTGTCTATAGTAGTATTGCCAACCTTCAGCAGGGCTATATTCGCAATCCATTTTGGCGAATCAAAACCATTACTTAGCGAACCGTCAGCACTAAGTTTTGTTGAGCCGTTGTCGGTATCTATCTCCAAACGGGCAACTTTCATGCTTGTTCCTGTTCCTGATATCGACGTCGAAATGTTTATGGTATTTGCAAGTTTTGCAAGCTCCGGAACCACGGCTGCCAAGTCGGGCAGGTATATATGGTTATGCTCCATCTCGGCTTCATATTGTAGCGATGGCAATAGCGACTTGCTATCCTTGGCATCGTAAGTAGCTACTGCTTTATCTACATTAATTTCAGACTTTGGCAAAGCAATATATAGCTTGTCGATTTCTGCTTTCTTCTTACTTGCTATAGCTCTAAGTTTGAAATCACGAAGTTGAAGTCCCGATTTGTCTTTCAAGGCTAACTTCTTGATATTTAGATTTATAGAATCGTTGGTAAGTCTGTTGAGAATTATATGCGCACTTATATCGCTAAGGTCTATATGCTTTAGCGATGTTAGTCGGAAGTCGGGAGAATCCAGCTGGTTGTATCTCACCTTGCCATGGCGTATCACCAACGAGCCAATCTCAAGATTCAAAGGCTTCTTGGTCTTGGTAGTATCCTTCGATGCTAAGGCGTCGATGATGAATTGAAGGTTTGTATTTGACTTCTCGTCTTTGCGATAAATGTTGGCATCAAGACCGAAAATCTGTGCCGACGATATCGTGATGCCACCCTTCGCAAGGTCTGTAAATGATATCTTAGCCGAAAGGCGAGTGGCTGTCAATAGCTTTTTGTTAGCCTGGTCGTCTATGCGTACATTATCTATAATAACACGGTTGAGCAATCCAAGGTCTATGCGACCGATGCTCACCTTGGTGTCGAGAGCATTACCGATGAAATTGGCTGTTTGGCTACCAACGAAGGCTTGTACTGCCGGAATATTCAGCAGCACTACGATACTAAGATACAGAGCGCAGAGTGTCCATATCGTGGCATTTATTATAGTCTTCAGTCTTTTCATTTGTAAACACCATTTTACAAATTGTGGTCAATAATTTTGCAAATGGTCTACAA
>ENA-OUOY01001769-OUOY01001769.1-human-gut-metagenome-genome-assembly--contig:-NODE-1769-length-11976-cov-3.382602_pt1 | contig 11976 bp, 9 predicted proteins | sample MGYA00237937_ERZ548767 | MGnify/ENA primary metagenome ERZ548767 (study PRJEB26490, sample SAMN05356887) | human gut metagenome | biome: terrestrial biome; feature: human-associated habitat; material... | reverse complement strand
GACGGCGCCGCCGTGCACTTTGAATTCTTTGGCACCGACCATGTACGCACCCGTATTTATGACGGCGAGACTTTGGTGGCCGACACGACGGACACAGATGTGCCGTTGCCGGACTTTAAGTCCTGGAGCCCGGAGTCGCCGTTTCTCTATCAGGTGGAATTTGAGGCCTGCGGCGAGGTGATCCGTTCCTATTTCGGTATGCGCAAGTTCTCTGTCGGTCGGGACTTGGACGGTCTGCCCCGTCTGTTTTTGAACAACAAGCCTTATTTCCATAACGGTTTGCTGGACCAGGGGTATTACCCGGACGGCTTTTTGACCCCACCGGCCAATGCAGCTATGGCGTACGATGTGACCCATGTAAAGCGCTGCGGCTTTAATATGCTGCGCAAGCACATTAAAATGGAGCCGCTTCTTTGGTATCATTACTGCGATGTGCAGGGCATTTTGGTGTGGCAGGATATGATCAACGGCGGCGGGCACTACGGGCTGGAGATCTCCGCGATTCCCTTTGTGGGTATTACCCTGGATGACCGGAAGTATAAGACCTTTAAGCGCACAGACGCGGCCGCTCGTGAGCTGTACTATCAGGAACTGTGGGAGATGGTGGACGCCCTGTATAACTGCCCCTGTATTGCCATGTGGGTGCCCTTTAATGAGGGCTGGGGTCAGTTTGATTCTACGGTGGCCTACAATCTGCTGAAAGAATGGGATCCCACCCGCACGGTGGACGCCGCCAGCGGCTGGCACCCCTGCGGCGACAGTGATGTGATCAGCAAGCATATTTATTTTACCCCCATTCGGGTGCACGCCGGCGACAAGCCCTGGCTGCTGACAGAGTTCGGCGGCTATGCGCTGAAGACGACCGGTCACACCTGGAACGAACGCACTTTTGGTTACCGAGTTTATCCCAGCAAGGAAAAGCTGACGGCGGCGTACCAAAAACTGTTTAACAAGGTGATCATTCCCCAGATCAAAACCGGCCTGGCTGCCACCGTTTATACACAGGTGACGGATGTGGAGGACGAGATCAACGGTCTGATGACCTATGACCGCCAGGTGGCGAAGATCGACCCGGCGGTGCTGCAAAAAATCAACGAGAAAGTGAAGTATTAAGATGAATCAGTTAGAAAAGAAAGACGGCAAAAAAGCCGTGATCAAAACCAACCGCGGCGATATGACCTTTGTGCTGCTGGACGAAGCGGCGCCCAAGGCGGTGGAGAATTTTATCACCCACGCCAAGAACGGCTATTATGACGGCCTGATCTTCCACCGGGTGATTCAGGATTTTATGATCCAGGGCGGCGATCCTACCGGTACCGGTTGTGGCGGCGCGTCCATTTGGGGCAAACCTTTTGAGGATGAGTTCGCGCTGGACGCCCGCAACTACTATGGTGCTCTGTCTATGGCAAACAGCGGCCCCGGCACCAACGGCAGCCAGTTCTTTGTGGTCCAGGCGAAGTCTGTACCCGCCAATTTGATTGACCAAATGGAGGCGCTGTCTGACCAGGGCTATCCTACGGAAGTGGTAGAGCAGTACAAGCAGGTGGGTGGCACCCCCTGGCTGGACTTCCACCACACGGTGTTCGGCCAGCTGATCGACGGTGCCGATGTGCTGGACGCCATCGCTACTGTACCCTGAGGCCCTGGGGATAAACCGGTCAATGATGTGGTGATCGACACCATCGAAGTGCAGGAATAAAACGGAAAAAAAGAAAAGAGAATCGAAATATGATATATGTTGTGATTGGCATACTGGCGTTGGTCGCGCTTGTGTCTGTGGTGCTGAATGTATTGCTGGGAACACGCAAGCAAAATGCACAGCCCGTGGAGCAGGTAACGCCCGAGCCGGGTGCGGCGGAAGCAGATTTGCCGTACACCAAAAAATTGCTGCTGACAAAGAATGAATGGGCGTTTTATAAAAAATTAAAGCCCATTTGTGATCGGCACAATCTGCACATTTTGGCTAAGGTTCGATTGGCTGATCTGGTAGATGTAAGCAGTCAAAAGCAAGGCAAAGACCGCATAAAGTATTTCAATATGGTCAGTAAAAAGCATGTTGATTTTGTGCTGTGCAAGCCGGATAATTTGCAGGTACTTGCGCTTTTAGAGTTGGATGATAAAAGTCACCAAGCGCAAAGCAGACAGCAAAGAGATTCTTTTGTGGACGCAGTGTGTCAAAAAGCCGGTTATCCCGTTGCGCATATTTATAATTTTGAAGATATTACAGCAAAATTAGCAGAGCTGGGCTTGATCCCCGCTCCGACTGCACCGACAGAATAGCAGCATATTGTTAGGTATAAATAAAGAGACCACCTACGCAGGTTTTGCTTGCGCAGGTGGTCTTTTTGTTGTGGATTACAGGTCAATGTCTAGCTCAATGGGGCAGTGGTCGCTGCCAAAAATATCTGTGTGGATCTTGGCGTCCTGCAATTTAGGTTGCAGCCGGTCAGAGGTGATAAAGTAGTCAATACGCCAACCGGCGTTCTTCTCTCTGGCGTGGAACATATAGCTCCACCAGCTGTATATGCCGGTGGCATCCGGGTAAAAGTAGCGGAAAGTATCGGTAAATCCGCTACCCAGCAGGGCGGTCATTTTGCCTCGCTCTTCATCGGTAAAACCGGCGTTTTTGTGGTTGGTCTTTGGATTCTTCAGGTCGATCTCCCGGTGGGCCACATTCAGGTCGCCGCAGAAGATCACCGGTTTGTTTTGATCCAGGGTTTGCAGATAAGCAAGAAAGTCGTCCTCCCACTGCATACGGTAGTCCAGCCGAGTTAACTCTCGCTGAGAATTGGGCACATATACGGTGGCAAAGTAGAACGCAGGAAATTCCAGGGTGATCAGCCGTCCCTCCCGGTCGTGCTCCTCCTTGCCCATGCCATACTGCACCCGCAGCGGCTCCTGCTTGGAGAAGATGGCGGTGCCGGAGTAGCCCTTTTTCTCCGCATAGTTCCAGTAGGCGTGGTAGCCCGGGGGCGCAAAGTCGATTTGCCCCGCTTGCAGTTTCGTTTCTTGCAGGCAAAACAGGTCCGCGTTTGCCGCAGCAAAAAAGTCGGCAAAGCCCTTGCCCATACAGGCTCGCAGGCCGTTTACATTCCAGCTGATACATTTCATTGGGTCGGCTCCTCTTTTTGCAGCAAAATGCGGTCTGTGTCAAACTCTTTGGTCTCTTTTTCCCGATAAAGTGCCAGCAGGTCCGACACGGTCATATGGGTCTTTTGCTCCTTGTCCAGGTCAATGATGATTCGGCCGCTGTCCATCATAATGGTGCGGTCGCCGGTGGCCAGCGCAGAGGACATATTGTGGGTGATCATCATGGTGGTGATGTTGTTTTCTGCCACGATCTCGTTGGTGATGTCCATCACCTTTTTGGCGGTGACCGGATCCAGTGCGGCGGTGTGTTCGTCTAAGAGCAGCAGCTTGGGGGTGCAGATGGTGCACATCAGCAAGGTGACCACTTGCCGCTGCCCGCCGGACAGCAGACCGATCTTGGTTTTCATTCGGTCCTCCAGCCCCATATTAAAGCGAGACACCTGCTCCCGGAAAAAGTTGCTCTTTTTCTTAGACAGAGCCAGCGCCAGCCCGCTGGAGTGGGCGCGGGTGTAGGCCAGCGCCAGGTTTTCCTCAATGGTCATATTCGGTGCGGTGCCCTTCATCGGGTCCTGGAACACCCGGCCGATCAACTTGGCACGCCTGTGTTCCGGCAGAAAGGAAATGTCTTGCCCGTCCAGTGTAACGGTGCCGCTGTCCTGCATAAAGGTGCCGCAGATTAGGTTAAACAGGGTGGATTTGCCGGCGCCGTTGGAGCCAACAATGGTGAGAAATTCGCCCCGATCCAGGTGCAAATTGATCTTCTCCAGGGCAATGTGTTCATTGACGGTGCCCTTGGCAAAGGTCTTGGAAACATTCTTTACATCAAGCATTGCGGCGGGCCTCCTTCTTTACTTTGCGGTTCCGGGCGGTGCGCTTGGCAGCCGGGATAATAAAGGTGGCAGCCACGATCACGGCGCACATCAGCTTCATCAAATTGGCGCTGTTGGTGCCAAACAGCTCAATATCCACCACAAAGGTGACGATCAGTTTGTAGATCACGGAGCCACACACGGCGGAGATCAGCCCCACGGTGACGCCCCGCTTGCCAAACAGCGCCTCGCCGATAATCACGGCGGCCAGGCCGTAGATCAGAGTGCCGTTGCTGGTGGAGGTGTCGCTGTAACCTACATAATGGGTCACCAGTGCGCCTGCCAGACCGATCAGCCCATTGCTGATGCACAGCCCCAGGATCAGAGTGGCGTCCACATTGATGGAGGAAGCGCGCACCATATCCTGATTGTCGCCGGTAGCGCGGATACACAGGCCCACATGGGTCTTAAAGAACACAATCAGCAGCAGGGTCACGACCAGGCAGATCGCCAGCGCCAGCAGCGCACCGGCCACCTTGCGCTGATCGCCGGTCAGGTGCAGCGCCTTATAGAACTGCTTAAACAGATTGGCGGCGCCGATGGACAGGTTGGGGCCGCCCCGAACAATCAAGTTAACGGAGTACAGTCCGCTCATCGTGATGATACCTGCCAGTACCGGGTGTACTTGCAGCTTGGTTTGCAGCAGCCCGGTGATTAGTCCGGCGGCCATACCGCCTAAAAAGGCAATGGGTAGGGAAAGATAGGTGTGGCCCCCGGCAGCCAAAACGGCGGCCAGTGCAGAGCCAAAACCGAAGCTGCCCTCGGTGGTTAGGTCGGGAATGTCCAGCACCCGCAGGCTGATGTAAACGCCCAGCGCCAGCAGTCCGTACAGTAAGCCCTCTTGCAGGGCAGTGAGATAAAGCATAAGTTCTTGTTCCTTTGGATATGAAAAAATTGCAGCAGGCGCACCTTGCAGCGCGCCCGCCGGTTTGTGATTTTTATTGCTTATTTTGCTGCTTCCAGCACCTTGACCTCATAGCCAACGGTATCCTTGGTGGGGGTAGCCAAACCGCCGGCAGCCAGCGCTGTCTTGTTTACGGAGCAGTAGTCGATGCCGCACACCTGGGCGGGGATCTCCGCTACCTTTTTGCCGTCAAAATACTGAATAGCCATTTCTGCGGTCTTTTCGCCGATGCCCTTGTCGTCAATGGCCAGGGTGGCGGTGCAGCCGGAGGCAACCGTGGTGGCAGAGGAGCAGTAGGTGGGAATCTTCTTCTCCTGGCACAGCTCTGTCAGGGCAGACACACCGTCCTGTACCACAGAGTCGTTGGGTACGAAGATGACATCACAGCCGCCGTCAATCAGGGACTGGGTGACGGACTTCACATCGGCGGAGTTTTCCACGGTCTTTTCCGCATAAGCGATTTTCTTGCTGTCCAGGTACTTCTCGGCCGCCTTAACGGTGGAGGTGGCGTTCACCTGGCTGGTGGAGTAAATAAAGCCCCATTTTTTTACATCCGGGGTCAGCTTGTAGCCCATGTCAATGATCTCAGATACCGGAATGGCGTTGGAAGTACCGGTAGCGTTTTTGTCCGGGGGGTCCAGCGCGGTCATGACTTTGGCAGCTACCGGGTCGGACACGGCGCAGAAGAAGCAAGGAGTTTCAGACTCCTGGTTCACAAACGCCTGCGTGGCCGGGGTGGCGATGGTGAATACTGCGTCATAATCGCCGTTGTCAAAGTCAGACACAATGGTGCTCAGACTGGCGGCGTCACCGGCAGCGTTCTTGTACACGCAGGTCACATTGTCGCCGTACTTCTCTTTCAGCTTAGACTCGATCCCGGTACGCATATCGGTAAAGGCACCGTTCTCGGACAGCACGGCAATGCCTACTTTCTTGCTGTCTGCTTTGGCAGTGTCATCTTTGCTGCCGGAGCAGGCGGCGAACAGGCCGGCAACCAGTGCCAGGCACAGCAGGGTGGCAAAAAACTTTTTCATCATTCATTCTCCTTAAACGCTTGGTGTTGATTATAATAATCGAGGTCTGCAAAGGCTTTGTGCAGCATTTCCTCGGTTATGGTGTAGGGGTTGTGGGCAATGTCCGGCATTTTGGTTACCAGGGGCACCAGCTTTTCCACATCGGCACCGGTCATCTCCACTTGGGAGAGGGCGGTGGGGAGTCCCACGCTTCTGTTGAAAGCGTACATCCGGCGGAAGCCGTCCAAATTGCCGTCGGTCAGCAGCAGAATGAGCACGCCAAAGCCTACCACTTCACCGTGCAGGTGGCGTGCCTCAATATGGGGCCAGGCGGTGAGCGCGTAAAACACGGCGTGCGCCAGGCCGGAATTGTAATCCACAATATGCTCTGCCGTCAACAAAATAGAGGCAATGCCGGTGGTGACGATGATTGCCAGAATCACTTGCTCCACTGCATAGGTGCAGCGCTCGGCATCTATATCTGCCATGGCCTGTGCACCGTAGGTGAGCAGCGGGTCCAAGCACATTCGGCTCACATTTACACCCAGGGCATGGTAGTGCACCAGCGCTTCACCTCGGGAGCTCATCTCCGCCTCAAAATACTTGGCGTAAGTGTCGCCCATACCGGCCCAAATGTAGCGCCGTGGGGCGGCTGCAATCACCGAGGGCAGAATAAAGGCGTGCACCGGCGGCGCTTTGTGAAAATCCGGTGCCAAAAAGGTACCGTCTGCGTGGTACAGAATCGATACTGCCGTGGTGGCCGCGCAGGTGGAGGCAATGGTGGGAAAGGTGAATACCGGCTTGTCGCTTTCTTCCCCATAGGCTTTGCCGGTGTCCAGTGCCTTGCCGCCGCCAACAGCAAAGATCATATCTGCTGCCGCCACTGCCGGGTTCTCTGCCAAGGCAGCAATATTCTCCCGACTGGCCTCGCCGCCGTACCACACAAAATCCGTAATGGTCACGGCGCTGCCTTGGATCGCGGCCAGCAGGCGCTCCCGCACCGCTGCCATGGCTTTGTGTCCGCCGATCACCACCGCTGTGGCGCCAAAGGGGGCGCACACCGTTGGAATTTGCTTGTAAACCTGCTCGCCGATGGAATAGGACGGCAGGGTAATGGAATAATCCGTCATAGGATTTAGGTCCTTCCTGGCTAACTACTTATAATCCTCTTATAGGACTGTGTGAAAATTATAGCACCGCAGGCGGGCTTTGTCAACGAAATTCTTTAGCAAGTTAAAGTGATAAATTGCAGTTATACAATGCGTCCGCCGCCCAGTACCGTGTCGCCGTCATAAATAACGGCAGCCTGACCGGGGGTCACCGCTCGTTGCGGCGTGTCAAAGGTCAGCTGCACATCGCCGCCAGGCAGCACCTCTACGGTGCAGGGCGCCTGGTGCATATTGTAGCGGATCTTGGCAGCAGCATGCAGCGGTTCGGCAGGCGCTGCAATGCTCAGCCAGTTGAACTCGGTCACCCGCACCACCGTACTGTTCAGTTGGTCGTTGGGGCACAGGGTCACCGTGTTGCTTTCCGGATCTTTCTTGCACACATACAGCGGCGCCGGCAGCGCAAGACCCAGCCCGCGGCGCTGGCCGATGGTGTAGCGAATAATGCCCTTGTGGCGGCCCAGCACATTCCCCTGTGTGTCTACAAAATCCCCGGGGGGATAGTGGCGGCCGGTATAGCTTTCAATAAAGGTGGCGTAGTCCCCGTCCGGCACAAAGCAAATGTCCTGGCTTTCTCTTTTGTGGGCGTTGATAAAGCCGTTTTCCTCTGCAATGGCGCGCACCTGGTCCTTATGCAGCTCACCTAGGGGAAACAGGGTGTGGGCCAGCTGCTCCTGGGATAGATTATAGAGCACATAGCTTTGGTCCTTTTTGTCGTCCAGCGCCTTGCGCAGCCGATAGCGGCCGTCCACGCAGTCAATGCGGGCGTAGTGGCCGGTGACCACATAGTCGTAGCCCAGGGTGATGGCGCGGTGACACAGGGTGTCAAATTTTAAGCACTTGTTGCAGTCAATGCAGGGGTTGGGGGTGCCGCCTGCCTCATAGGTGGCAATAAATTTATCAATGACCTTTTCCTTAAAGTCACCTTTAAAATTGAACACTTGATAGGGCATACCCAGTCGGCGGGCCACGCTGCGGGCGTCCTCCACATCGGACAGGGAGCAGCAGGTCTTTTCCCGCTGGGCCATCAAAATATCGTCGCTGTCAAACAACTTCATGGTGGCACCCATACAGTCGTACCCGGCGTCCAACATCAGCTTGGCGGCCACGGAGCTGTCCACGCCGCCGCTCATGGCGATCAATGCTTTTTTCAAAAAACGCACCTGCTTTCTTGACACTTTCAGTCTACTATACTAATATATACAGGAATAGAAGTAAAGAGGGAGTTTTTAGTTTTTATGCAAAAAATGCGTTTTTTTCGCCGGTGTCTTCCGCTGTTTTTGGCCTTTTGGCTGCTACTGGCAGTGGCGGGCGCGCCCTTTGCTGCTTATGCAGGGGAGAGCGTGACTGTGCGGGACAGCAGCGGGCAGGTGCGCTACGCTGCGCCCATGGATCCGGAGAACGCTTGCCCGGCGCTGCAATCGGCGCTGGACACGGTGCGCAGCGGTGCCTACGGCACCTGCACGGTTACTGTGACTCCCGGGAAATATAGAATGACAAAGAGCGCTGTGCTGGCGTCTGATATGACCCTGAACCTGACAGGGGTGACCCTGCTCAATGCCAATGCAGGCAAGGGCAACATCTTTATCTCACCCAATCGGGACCGTACCGGCAAGGACTACACCGGGTATTCTGCGTTGGAGAACTGCACGCTGCGGGGCGGCACACTGGATTATGCGCCGGGCAATACCAACGGCTCCTGTCTGCTGCGCCTGGCGCATTGCAAGAATGTGACCGTGGACGGCACGGCATTTCTCAACAACACAGACTCCCACCACGCAGAATTGGCCGCCGGGTACAATGTGCGGTTCGTAAACTGCCTGTTCTCCGGTCAGACCAATCAAACGGAGAGCAGTGCGGAGGCGCTGCAAATTGATATTTTAGAGAAAAATCGGCACTTCGCCAACTTTCCGGCCTATGACGGCACGATGAACCAAAAGATCACCGTAGAGGACTGCACGTTTCAGGACCTGATCTGCGGGGTAGGCACCCGCAACGCCTTTGCCGGGCGGTATCAGAAGGGCGTTACCATTCGTGGCAACACCTTTCGGCGCCTGCAAGGCACGGCTATTGTGTGCACCAATTATGTGGACACGGTGATCGAGAAGAACACCATCACCGACTGCGGTCGGGGCGTGGCATATTATATGTGCAAAAACAGCGGCGTGACCGATGTGTTCACCGACGGCAGCGGCAAGGTGCTGGGTAAGCGCAATACGGACTGCGGCAGCCGCATTACCGACAATACCATCTCCGTTTGTCAAACAGCGGAGATGGACAAGCCCAGGGGTATGTTTCTGTACGGCGGCAGGGCCACCGGCAAAATGCCTGCCGGAAATTATGCGGTCTATAACCTGACGGTCAGTGGTAACACCATTACCACCACCGGCGGAGGGATCACTGGCACCGATCTGCAAAACTGCACGCTTGCAGACAACCGCATTACCCATACCGGTGCGGCGGCGGAGACCACTGTGGGAATTCTCCTTCACGGCAGCAGTGGTAATTTGATCGAGAAAAATACTTGCACCGCCCTACACAACGGGCTGAAGTGTATGGACGCCTCCCACAGCAACGAACTGCGGAGCAACACGGTAACGAACAGCCGCTCCAGCGCCGTTTGCATTGTGGACAGCAACGGGGTAGAGGTGACGGAAAACACCATTCGCACCGGGGCCACCAACGGCATTTTTGTGCAGCGAAGCAAAAAGGCGCGCCTGCTGCGCAATACCATTCAGGCAATGGGTCATAACGGCATTTGCCTGGCGGAGAAGAGCACTGCCGCCACCGGCAGCAATCGGATCAGCGGCTGCCGTCGCTATGGGATGAGTTCCCAGCCGGGAACTGCCCTGACCACCGTGGGCGATCGGCTTACCGGCAACACCAAGGGGCAGGGAATCGCTCAGGGCAGCAAGAATATGAAGTTCTCAACCATAGGCAGTACCCGCCTGGTAGGCGGTCGGATCCGCCGCGGCAAAAATAAGGGCAAGATCGCCCTGCAATGGAAAGCGGTACCCGGCGCCAAGCAATATGTGTTGTACCGTAGAGACGGCAGCATCCGCGGCAAATACCGTCGGCTGGTAACGCTTACCGGCACCCGCTATATCGACACAGCCCCCAAGCGGGGCAAAAACGCTGCCTATCGCCTGGTGGCGCAAACCAAAACAAACGGCGTGACTGCGGAAAGTCCCGTGGCGCGCGCCGCAGTGAGGATCAAAGGATGACTTTACAGGAAATTGTAGATTGTTCTCGGCGCATCGTCTTTTTTGGCGGTGCCGGGGTGTCTACCGAGAGCGGTATTCCGGACTTTCGCAGTGTGGACGGCTTGTATCATCAGCAATATGACTATCCGCCGGAGCAGATCCTTTCTCGCAGCTTTTTTGACGAGAACCCGGCGGAATTCTACCGCTTTTACCGCAGCAAAATGCTGTGTCCGAATGCGAGGCCCAACGCTGCCCATTACAAATTGGCAGAGCTGGAGCAAGCAGGCAAGTGCACCGTTGTGGTGACCCAGAATATTGACGGCCTGCACCAGGCAGCGGGCAGCCGCACGGTATATGAGCTCCACGGCTCCGTGCTGCGTAATCATTGTATGCGCTGCGGCAGAGCCTACGGTGTGGAGGCGGTGGCAGAAGCTGCCGGTATACCCCGGTGCGCTTGCGGCGGGATCATCAAGCCGGATGTGGTGCTGTATGAGGAAGGACTTGACCAACAGACCGTAGAGGGCGCCGTACATGCCATTGCCCGGGCGGACTGCCTGATCGTGGCGGGTACATCTCTTTCTGTGTACCCGGCGGCGGGCTTTATCCGCTACTTTCAGGGGGAGCACTTTGTGCTCATTAACCGGGATCCTACCCCGGCGGACAAACTGGCAGACCTGGTGCTGCACCAAAAGGTGGGGCAGGTGCTGTCCCAAATTCAAGTACGCTAACGGAGGCGCTTATGCCCATTTCAGTGATGCTCAAGCCGGCTTCCGGCAACTGCAATCTGCGGTGTAAATACTGCTTTTACCACGACCTGGCCGCTACCCGGCAGACAGAGAACAAGGGCTATATGACCCGGGACACCGCCTTGCAGGTGATGGACAAGGCCCTGGCTTTTGCCGGGGACGGACCGGTATATTTTACCTTTCAGGGCGGGGAACCGCTGCTGGCGGGGAAAGACTTTTTTCGCTTTTTCTTCTCCTCTTGCAAGGAACGGCAGCGCCCCGGCGTGACTGTCCAGTTCTGCGTGCAGACCAACGGTACTTTGCTGGACGACGAATGGTGCGACCTGTTTATGGAATACGGCTGTTTGGTGGGCGTGTCTCTGGACGGCGACCGGGAGGGCAACCGTTACCGAGTGTACCCGGACGGACGCAGCTCCTTTGATGATGTGTTTCACGGTGTGCAGCTGCTGACCCGGCGCAGGGTGCCCTTTAATATTCTCTCGGTGCTCACTGCTTACGGCGCTACCCATGTGCGATCGTCCTATCGCTTCTTTAAGCAGCAAGGGCTGCGCCACTTGCAGTACATACCCTGCCTGCGCCCCTTTGCCATGGATGCGCCGGAGGATCTGTTTATGACCGATGACGACTACGCCGCCTTTTTGCAGCAGGGGTTCAAGCTGTATGCCAACGATGCCCTGCGGGGTAACCCGGTGTCTGTGCGTATGTTTGACAATTACTTGCTGCTGGCTCGGGGGCAGAATGCAGAGCAGTGCGGTATGAACGGCACCTGCGCTACCCAGTTTGTGGTGGAGGCGGATGGCAGCACCTACCCCTGTGACTTTTACTGTACCGATGATTGGTACCTGGGCAATATCTGTTCCGGGGATTTTGACGGCTTTTTCCATAGTGAAAAGATGGTGGAATTCTTAAAGAATTCTTTTCAGTTGCCCCCGGCGTGCAAGACCTGCCGCTGGTTCACGCTTTGTCGGGGCGGCGGCTGCAAGCG
>ENA-OUOY01001765-OUOY01001765.1-human-gut-metagenome-genome-assembly--contig:-NODE-1765-length-11997-cov-4.779601_pt1 | contig 11997 bp, 10 predicted proteins | sample MGYA00237937_ERZ548767 | MGnify/ENA primary metagenome ERZ548767 (study PRJEB26490, sample SAMN05356887) | human gut metagenome | biome: terrestrial biome; feature: human-associated habitat; material... | reverse complement strand
GGTTGTTTAAAGGTAGCAAAGAACAGTTTATTTACAGGAGTAAATAACCTTACTGTAAATACAGTTGCAGACAAAGAATCTAAATACACTGGCATCATAGGTTTTACTAAAGATGAAACCTTTAAGTTCTTAAAAGACTATGAGTTAGACGACTACTCTCAAAAGGTAAAAGAGCATTATGACGGTTATAAGTTCTTTGACAAAGAGATGTTCTGTCCATGGGATGTGGTTAAGTTTATAAGAAAGAACTTTGACTTTAAACAAAGTGGTAACCTTACTGAAATTAAAGCCGGTAACTACTGGGCAGGTACAACCTCTGATAAATCCTTATATGCCTATATTGGTTATTTAACCGATAAAGACAATCAGAAGATGCAAGACTTAGTTGATGGTAAATCAATTGGTTTCAAACTAAATGACTCCATGAACTATGACACTTTATCAGAGCATAACTCCAATGATTTCTGGTCATTATTACTGCATACAGGTTATTTAACTGTAGATTGGGATAAGACTCAAAAAGAAGAACTGTCAAAAGAAAACAATAAAAACATTTTTGTAAGAATACCTAACCTTGAAATACTTGAGTGTTTTACAAATAACATTAAAGAGAAATTTAGTAATGTTGTAAAGAAAGATAACCTGGCTTTAAACATTGCTAATGCTTTATTAGATGGTAACGACTCTTTTGTTCAGGAGAAGCTAGGACCTTTATTACGTTCATTTGTATCAGTAAGAGATACTGCGACAAAAGCTCCTCACGAGAATTACTACCATGGTTTCTTAAATGGTATTTTTACGAACTGTAAAGATGACCTTGGTGAATACCACTCTAACATTGAGTCAGGTGATGGTTATGCAGATATTCTCTTTAAAGATGCTGATTGTAGAAAGGTTGCAATCATTGAGATTAAATCAGCGTCTGTAGGTTCAGATTTAGTAACCTTAAGTGAAACAGCACTGTCTCAAATAGAAGATAAGAACTATTCTGAACAATTTATGGGTAACAGAATGATCCAAAGTATCTATGCTTATGGAATTGCCTTTGCTGGTAAAAACTGCTTTATAACCTGTAAAAAGATCAAGTAACAAATTAGCTGTTGCAGTTTTTATTTACAAAAGATCACAGGTTAAATTATCAGCTTGAGCATAATGAGATGCTACTCTCTATAAGATCTTCTCATAATTAGATGACCATCATACCAGAATATGTAGAATGGTGGATCGTGCGCCTAACTTGAGTCTAGTAGCGCGGTTTGACTTCGGTCTAGTAGCGCAGAAGTGGTAACAAGAAAAGCGCTACCAGCAAGAACTAGTAGCGCAGGATTTTTTGAGAGTTTATGAGTTGTTATTTTTTACTATAGGTTAGATGTCTTCTTTTACCTCAAAATAGCTCTGAGGGTGGAAGCATACAGGGCAGACTTCAGGTGCTTTAGTACCGATAGAGAGGTGACCACAGTTTCTGCACTCCCATACACTGACACCGCTCTTTTCAAAGATCTTTTTAGCTTTTACATTAGATAAGAGCTTACGGTATCTTTGCTCATGCTCTTTTTCAATAGCTCCTACTGCTCTGAATTTAAAAGCAAGCTCTGTAAAGCCTTCTTCATCAGCATCTTTTGCCATGCTCTCGTACATATCAGTCCACTCGTAGTTCTCACCATCAGCTGCCACCTCAAGATTGTCCTCAGTAGAACCAATACCACCTAATTCTTTAAACCACATCTTAGCGTGCTCTTTTTCGTTATCAGCTGTCTTTAAAAAGATGGCAGCGATCTGCTCGTAGCCTGCTTCCTTGGCAACTGAAGCAAAGTAGGTGTACTTGTTGCGAGCCTGTGATTCACCTGCAAACGCTGTTTGAAGGTTCTTTTCAGTCTTGGTACCAGCGTACTTGTTGCCGTTTGCTTTATCTTCAGCTACAGCTTTAACTACAACCTTTTCAAAGTCTGAAGCTGGGTGTTTGCAGATAGGGCAGATAAAATCCTCAGGAAGCTCTTCACCAACATACTCATAGCCACAGATCTTGCATCTCCAAATGGTCTTACCTTCAGATGTAACACCTACAGCTTCAGGCTTTGGTTTGATGTTGTTTAAATAGTATTCATAGGTTACAGAAGGGATGTCATTTAAAACTTCCATATCAGTAATTTCACCTACGAACAGGGTATGTGATCCTAAGTCTAGTGTCTTATCAACTTTTACTGAAAAATAAGCATTAGAACCTTCGGTTACATAGTAGATGCCGTTTTGAGCTCTCTGACATTGAGCGTATCCCTCAAACTTGTTGACATCGCGTCCTGACTGGAAGCCAAAGCGCTTGAAAAGCTCAAAAGGGGCTTTTTGAGAGAGTACTGACACATTAAATACGCCAGTTTTTACAATCATGTCATGAGTGAAGTTTGCTTTGTTAATGCAGATACTCATCTGATTAGGCCCAGAGGCTGCCTGAATTGCGGTGTTGATGATACAACCGTTATCTTTTTCACCATCTTTTGCAGTTAGGACAAAAAGGCCATAACTTAATTTGTACATTGCTTTAGTATTCATGTGTTCTCCTGAATTTTATCTGTTCTACAGCTTAAGAAACCTTGAACGTAAGCTATTAAAATTTCTTATTGATAATAATTACTATTATAGAATAAATAGTAAAAAATTCATCTTTTGAAAGCTAAATTTGATAAGTTGATACAGATTATTTTTCTTTACTGACAAAATTTGTCAGTAAAAAATAGGTCTTAAAAATTCCTGGTATACACTTCAAGTCTCATGTGAGGTGTATATGTCGCTACTTTCAAATTTGTTTTCAAGACCGTATGGCTGTTTTAAATCAGATGACAATGAGATCTCTTTAGACTCATTAGTTCTTTTAACCATCGATGATCTTAAAAAAGCCATAAGAGATGAGGTACAGGCAAGTCTTGAGAATAAGGTATCTGAAAGCTTAGTAAGAGCTCTTACTGTAAGTAAGATCAAAGATGAATTAAAAGAGCATGCTGTAAATGAAGCTTTAAAGCTCTCTGAAAAATACAGTGATACTCTGCCTAAAAGGCGCAGTTCTAAGCAAACTCTTTTATTAAGTAAAGACTTTTTAAAGGTGATGTTACAAGAGAATCATAGTGCAATTGAGCTTTTAAAAGAGCTTTTTGCTGATGAAAACACTTTTGAACTCTATTATTTACCTGTAATTGAAGACACAGCCTCACATACCTACAGGTTCGTTTTAAAGAATATGAAAGAGGATGCCTTTTCATATTTTTTAAAACTGACCACAATGATGATGGAACTTGCAAAAGAGTGTACTTATTTTTATGATGATTTTGCTAGCAGTAAAGCTAATCTTGCGATTGTGCTCTATTCATCTTCCTTTGTTATCTCAAAGCTCTTATATGAGCACAACTTTGTCTATAGCAAAGAAAAGCAGAGCATTTCATTAGTTAATTCCTCATTAGCCGATCTTTTTAATCAAGACTTTTCTCTTAATGAGCTTAGTGTCACTGCAACTCCTTGTGAGTGCAGTATAAGACCTGAGCAATTAGTCTCATTAGGCCTTTTGATACTAAAAGACAAGGTGTGCAACATCGTCACCTATTTAAAAGACCACAACTGCGACAAACTTTTAGTTGATCTTGTAAAGCCAGAACTTACCTCTCGTCTTTATACTCTCTTACTAAGAGCACGAGAGCTTATAGCAAATGGTGAGTCTTACAAAGACTGTGAGTTTTTAGAAGCTGTAAGACCAGTCTTTGTAGGTGTACCGCATACTCCTGAAAACTGGTTTTCTGATCCTATATTTAATGGCGAGAATTATTTCTACCCTGATGAGGTTTTACAAAAGGTAAAGTTGCATAAGAGCATCTGCTGCTATGTAAATCACTCTAAAAAAGCTGTAGAGACCTTCTTAAGTTCATATAAAGCGCTTCAAGAAAAGAAGGCTCTTGAAAAGGCGCAGACACAGGCTTTTAAAAATGAGAGAACCTTATTAAGTGCTGCTGCCACTATCGACTTTAAAAAGAGAAAGAGTGGTAGCCATGAATATGATTCCCATGAGAATAGTGACCAACACACAGCTATTGAAGATGAGAGGACTGTAACAGGAGGATCTTCAGTTGCTGAAAACAAAATTCCAGCTGTCATTTCATCAGCTCCTACACTTGAAGAGCTAATGTTAGGAGGTGCTCCTGACAATAATGCTGTAGAGGCTAACAGTACAAGTCTGAGCCCTGAAAATAAGGTGTGCTCAGGTATTGATGCAAAGGAGCCCTCTTATGACAACTTGAATCTGAGTTCAAGCTCCCCCGCAAGTCTTGATGATACTGCCTTAGGTGACATAAGACTTTCAGCCTATGGTAATGACAGTTTAATGGCAAATCTTATGAGAACTGAGGCAATTGTAAACAGGTTTTGCTATAAGGAGAGTTTAGCTGATGTCACAGATCCTCAGGTAAGTGACACCAATACAACCAAGGCTTACAAGCTGATCGTAAGCAAATTAAAAGATCATACCTTGGCATCAAATGTAATTAAGCGCGCTTTAGATTCTAGAGTATCGAGGATTAAACCTGTCATTGATGTAGTCAACGGCTTTATCAAGGATGGTGCCTTTGCCATAGACTTTGATTTAGATGCTGCAATTAAGAGTGCAACTACTTATGTTGATTATTCAAGAGCATTACTTGCCACACGTTATAGTGCCATGCACAACTATAAAAGAAACAAGGTAGGTGTAGACTACCTCAATCACTTTATTGAAAAAGAGGTAGTCTTTTTATCGAAGGTTTTAAAAGAGCAAGTTAAAACTTAATCCTAAAGCTCTTTTCTTAAGCGAGTGAAGAACTCTAGAGCACCATCAACATCAAGCTCACTGTAGGCAAAGGCAGTGCGCTTTAAGTCCATGCTGATAAAGTTGTCGTGCTTGTCTCTATCAAGATTATTGATCTTTTTGATAAGCTCGATTTTATCGATATCTTTTGCATCAAGAATATTAAAGACAGCAACTTTTAATGAGTCTCTTGGGGTGAACTCAAGTTCAATATGAGATTTGTAAGCTGTAGCGCTAATAGCTTCTTTTTTGAGCATCAACACAATAGTGCGGATGACCTTGTCACCACGCCATGGGAAGAGGGCAATTCCTGTAGGTCCTTCATAAAGGCAATGTTTGTCTAATTGTCTGTCTTTAAAGAACTCAATTCCTAATCTTAAGTGCTCTTTAGCTGTCTTATTAAGATATGGTGGAATGATGCCTTCTTTGTAGATCTTAAGCATTCTCTCACGGACAGTATCGTGGATGTGGCCTGCTGAACCGTTCATAGACAGAGGCTGTGCGTCAAACTGATATGGTTTTACACCAATGATATGTCTTTCCTGTGAGAAGAAGTTTACCTTCCAGCCACGACCTGCAAATAAGAATGTATCCCCAATCATCAGATCCCGGGTTAAAGGTACAGTACCGATGCTGTGACCGTCATACTCGATGGTAAATTCTTTTGGAGTATCAAAGGCAGCATAGAAGCTCCAGTCAGAGAGCAGTTTCTCGCCTTCAAGACCTAAAGCTAAAGTACCATCATTTAACTGTACGATAAGATCTTTTTCTCCTAGGCTCTTTAAAAAGGCCATAAAGACTTTAACAGAGCATAGGTTAAATGGACCTGTCTTACATAAAAGATCATATAAAGCTTTTGCTGAAACACTGCCAAAAGATGCTATTACAGATAAGCACTGCTGTAACATGGTAGAAAAAGCGTATTCATGCTCTAATGGTGGTTCATACCAGCGCTCTAGTAACAGCTCAATCATTGCAACTGTAAGCACCGTGTCTTCAAAAAGTTCGGTTCTTTTTGTGGAGGTAGAACCCTCTGGTAAGAACACTCTTAAAATTGCATTATGGTCACGACGACCTGCTCTACCAAGACGTTGTCTTAATGAAGCTACAGTAATAGGATGCTCAACCTGCGCAATTGATGCAACATCAGAGATATCAATACCTAATTCTAAGGTAGCTGTACAAATAGCTGTAGTAGGCCATCTTCCTTCTTGCAGACGGTACTCTAAGCTTTCTCTTAATTCTTTAGATAAAGAGCCATGGTGTGGGAAGAACTCGTTTGGAACAAACTTTTTCTTACTCAAACTCTCTAATTTGGCAGCAAGAGACTCAGTGGTAAAACGAGAATTACAGAACACCAAATTGGTGCTACCACGTAACAGTCTGAAGATATCATTGGCTATCTCTTCAAACTCATAAGGCAGAACCTTACCTTCCTCTTCTTCAGGGAGCTCCTGATGCTCGTAGCCTTTAATTTGAACAGAAAGTTTGTCTTTGGAGCTGTCAGGTGAGGTGATGACCACACAAGGAACCTTACTGTTTGGTCTTAAATAGCTGATTACACCATTAGCATTTGAGAAGGTAGCAGAGAGGGCAATTCTGCAAACTCTTTTACCAATTAAGTTTTCAATACGGTGTAGTTGAGACTGTAACTGATAACCTCTTTGAGTACCCATAAAAGCATGGAACTCATCAATGACCACATAGAAAAGATTCTGCATGGAGTTTTTAATCCACTGCACGTGGTTGATGAGTAATGACTCTAATGACTCAGGAGTGGTTAAGATCACGCCTTCAGGCTCATCCATGAGTTTGTTTTTCTTTGAAGCTGAGACATCACCGTGCCATGGAGTGACTTTGACATCTAAAAACTCAGTCATCTCCTCTAAACGGCGGTACTGATCGTTAATTAAAGCTTTTAAAGGACTTACATACAAAATACGAATGCCTTTTAATTCTTTGGAGCTTGCAATTGCTGTAAGAGCTGGTAAGAACGCAGCTTCGGTCTTACCACTAGCAGTAGATGCTGAGATGATCACATCAGTCTTTCTCTCAAGAATAGGCTTTACGGCATTGTTCTGAATAGGCTTTAGCTCCTGCCATCCTTTTTTGAACATGAAACGGCGTAGATCCTTGTCTATAAGCGAAAGCACTTGAGCACTCATAGTGATCCTCTTTTTTTGCTTTAAATAAGGTTTGAATGGTCTTTAGATATTTAAAACGCTGTAGAAACTACAGCGTTTTAGGATGATTTAGTGATTACAGTGTAAATGAGGTCAATTCATCATCGTCAGCGTTGTCATCAGCCTTTGATGAATTGTCGTCCTCTTTTTTAATCACGGTTTCGGTTAACTTGTCATCATCGGCGATGGTAACTAATGAGTTATCAGTCTCAGAGTCAATCTTAATGTTGCCAATTAAACTCTGCCAGCTTAAATCTGGGTTCTGCTCAACAATTGATAAAAGATCCACGAAAGCTTTAATGGTGTTTCTTGGAGTTCTAAAGTAAGCATCACCGATGTTCTTAGAGCAGTGCTCTAAGAAAGCCTTTAGAGCTTCATCAGGTAAGATGTATTTATCTTTGTTGCCACCTGCAAAAACATTTCTGATGTTGCACAACAATACATAAATCTCTTCAGGGGAGAGGTTTTGTAACATTAAAATTGGGCTGTGGTAGTCCACAACATTTGCAATCTGAGCAAAGGTGTTTTCAGCTAATCTTGAGTGAAGAGCCTCATATGAGTACAGACCCTTTCTCTGATCCATCAAGAACTCAGGAGTACCACCTAGTAAGAACCCTAAACTCTCAGCACTGCCTTGCAGGCAGTCATTTAGAATGCGTAAAACCTGCTCATAGTTAGAGCTTCTGGCTCTTTGTGAAGGTAACTTATAGAGGTTTACTACCTCATCTAAGTTTACTAACAGACCTTTGTAACCAGCCTGAGTTACAAAGCGGGCTAATAACTTGATGTGGTCATAAACATTGTTGTCTTCAACAATGGCTCTTACACCTAAATCTCGTCTTGCGTCAGCACGAGAGGTATACTCACCACGCAGATAACGGATAACGTTGTTTTTAAGATCCTCGTTGCCTTCGTTATAGGCTTTCCAGTAAGTTGCAATTACCTGAGCAAAATCATAACCGTCAACTAATTCAGAGAGTGAGTTTAATTTATCTTTAATTACTCGCTCAACGTCTTTACCTTCAGCATCTGCAATACGGCGCTGTTCTGTAATGAACTTTTCCACAAGAGGGATCATGGCATTCCCCTCAGGATGAGCGCGAGTTGCTAAGTTTCTTGCTAATTCTTTATAGAGGTTTCTTGCCTGACCGTTTGATGCAAACAAACGTCTGTCAGGAGACATATCTGCATTGATGACTACCATGCCTTTTTCTAAGGCAATATAGCGGATCAGCTGTAAAAAGAATGATTTACCGGCACCGAAGTCACCGATGATAATTCTAAAAGCACTACCACCCTGTTCGATGTTGTCTAAATCCTCAATTAGAGCCTTTACCTCATTAACACGACCTACCTGAATATATTCAAGTCCAATTCTTGGGGTCACACCTGCGCGCAATGATTGAATAATTGCAGATCTTTCACGAGGTCTAATGTTAGCCATGATTGCTCCTTAAATTTTTGCGAACTGATCATTATATACCATGATTTCTTGTTGTGTGTACGGATTTACGCTAACTTGAACACAATTTTCAAATACTGTGCAGGCAAGCTTTTCTGTACTGAATACATTTCTTATTAAGAGCCAATTTTTGTTCAGACCCATTTAGATGATCATCGGTCTTTTCAAATTTTGAAATTTGCTTTTGACAAATCACAGGTACAAAACTAACCTTGAGAGGATCTGATTGTGTTGTCTTTAAAGATACTTGCTAAAAAGCAACTAACTCAAAAGCTACTTTCGCAAAGGTTACTTTCAAATGCTTTTACACTGGATTTATTAGGAGTTTTAAATGAGTACTGAGATTAAAAAATTAAATGACAATGCTCTTAATAAATGGAAAGCAGAGCTTTATTACTGTTCAAAGAACTTTAAAAAGGACAAAGCTTATTTCAACTTAGATTGCCTAAAGAATGCTCTTTATAAGGTAATTGAACTTATGCATCTGGATGGTGATTCTGTTGACAGTTTATTAGGTGAGCTTTGCTCTGATCCATCGCTAGACAGTCAAAGACTCTTATTAGATAACTACAAGCCTCACAGTGTGCTTACTCTCTTTAATGGTGGTGTTTTAGATGTTTATGCTGATGCAATTGTAAATGCAGCTAACTGTGCTTTAGCAGGAGGTGGAGGTGTTGATGGTGCTATTCATAATGCTGCAGGAATTGAGTTGAATGAAGCTTGTATGAAACTGCACGGTTGCAGAACAGGAGATGCAAAGGTAACTTCTGCTTTTAATATTAAGAGCGCTAACTACATCATCCATACCGTAGGTCCTGTCTATCAGCATTGTGCTGACGATCCTCTGCTTTTAGTCTCATGCTATAAAAGATCATTAGATGAAGCTTTAAAGTTAAATTTAACAAGTATCGGTTTTTGTGGAATATCAACAGGAGTGTATGGTTATCCTCTTTTAGAGGCTTGTACTATAGCTCGTGACAGTATTAAAGAGTGGATAAACACTCATCCAAATATCACTATGAATATCTACCTTTGCTGTTTTTCCAAAAAAGAAATCGACGCTTACAAGCAGGTGTTAAGCTAGAAGAAAAGTTATGGTATTAAAACAAATTGTGAATTCAGAGACTGGTTCATAAATCATAAACAAACATCTGTTTTCACTTTTGTCTTTAAAGCTAAAGTCCTTAAAAAGGCCAACAACGTAAGTTGTTAGCCTTAATGTGTTTTATTGAATTGTTATCTCTTTTGTAAGCTTAAAGCAGAATCTGTCCTAAAGCCAAACCTACAGCACAGGCTGTAATTACACCTACTAAACCTGGGAACATGAAAGAGTGGTTGAAATAGAATTTGCCAATCTTTGTGGTACCAGTAGGATCAAAGTTAACTGTTGCAATATCTGATGGGTAATTTGGAATAAAGAAATATGCATAGGTTGCAGGCATTAAACCAATTAACACAGATGCAGGTAATCCTAAAGCTAGAGCTACAGAAATTAGGATCTTAGCAGTAGCAGCTTGTGAGTTTACATCTACAGATACAGCAAAGAGTGCAAATCCAAAGGTCCATGGATAGGTGTTTACCATGTCTGTAATTGCAGCTTTAAACTCAGGCATTGCATGCTGGAAATAAGTATTAGACATCCAGGCAATACCAAAGATTGCAATACAAGCTACCATTCCTGATTTGAAAACTACACCATTAGGTACTTTAGCTACAGGTACTTTGCAGAAGATTAACATCAAAGCACCGAAAGCTAGCATTACCATCTGAATGACAATACCCATGCTGATAGGCTTGGTGCCTTCACCTACGGTTCTAATCTCTGGGAACACAGCTAAGAAGACAATAAATACCAATGATGATAAGAAGATTGCGACCGAGAGCTTTGCTGAAAATGGTAACTTCTCATCTAAAGTAGTCTTAGTGCTGTTTTCAATCATCTCTCTAAAATGAGGATCCTGCATTCTCTTTTGAAACTCAGGATCGTCTTCTAACTCTTTACCTCTAAAGGTAGAGAATACAGACATAGCAAGCACACCCATGAGTACAGCAGGGAAGGTTACACATATGGAGGGGCATTGAAAAGATATTTACTGCCTGTAAAAAGTTGGGAGCAGAACCTCCTGTTTATAGAATAGAAGGAAATGATATTAGTTTAACTTTTAGGGCATTGGAGAGTGCTGTAATAGAAGAGCCTTCTGAAACTTCTACAAAGAGTGCCTCTTTGAAAGTAGATGAAAGTAATTCTCTAGATAATTTATTGGAACAAAGAATTATTTCTGAAATAAAAGTAGAGCCTTCAATTTCACAAACAAGATTGGCCGAAATTACAGGAACATCAGTTCGTACAATTAAGCGAGAAATTAAAAAGCTTGTTGACTCTGGGCACATTGAACGAACTGAAGGCAAACGCTACGGTAAATGGATTGTATTAAAGTAATTCTCTATCTCTAGCAGAAAAAATCAGATTTTTTTGCTCTTGTTTATTTTGTTCTTTTCAAAAGAATTCAATTGTAGAGAAATAAGTGGCACTTTGGCTGGCACTTTGGTGGTACTTTGAAAGGCTTTTCGGTGGATAAGTTAGAAAGAAGATCTTTTATTCCTAAATCGAATAGGCCTCAGAGCTTTTGATAGAGGCCTTATGTTGGATTTAGATTCTCTTTTTAGAACTGAGTTTTCTTATAAGACTCAGTTGATAAGAACTCACCTAGAGCATGAGATACTGCTTTTCTTGCCTTGTCAGCAACTGTTCTTGGGAAAGCATCTTTGACAATAGAGATGTAATCCTGTTCATTTTTACTTAAGGTATGAACATAAGCTAAAGAACCATCTTTATACAGTTCATAACTTTCAAATGCGAAAAGATTGGTATTTTTGTCATGAAGAGCAAACTGACAAACTGATGAATCTTTACCTGTATAAATGGTAGCTTTGCTTAAAACTTTCTGTGAATGATTTGTTTTTGCTTGCTTATATAAAGTTTTGCAGAAAGTCTTCTGATTCTTATCCTTGATCTCTTTTGTAAAATCAATGTAAGCAGTTACCATCTTTTCAGCGTTTGATACTGTCGTTATTAGAGAATAAAACGGCATTGTATCCGTTAGGAACCCACTGATTTAGAGCATCAGAATCAACCATCTCACCTTCAAAGAAAACATTTACTTTGTACTTATGACCAGTCTTATCTGAATAGTACTGCTCCATCTCATTGCGCTTGTTTTCTAAAGCTTTTTTACGCTCTAATCTAGCAGCTTTAGCTTTTTCAAGCATGATCATAGCTTTGCTCTTGCCTTCATCAGAAACAGCCTGTGATGGAACGGTAACAAATACACCTGCAGCAATACATGCACCAAGTATGGTGATATATGTCAATTTTTTCTTAGTCATTTTTATAATCTTTCTAAAAATATGTGATCTGAACGACAATCAATTTACACATATTAAGTATTTTATGTGATATATGTCAAACTTTTTTTTGATTGAATTTTTTTCAGAGCAAATTACAGGAGGTGTGATAAAAACAGAGCACATCC
>ENA-OUOY01001764-OUOY01001764.1-human-gut-metagenome-genome-assembly--contig:-NODE-1764-length-11998-cov-3.201373_pt1 | contig 11998 bp, 9 predicted proteins | sample MGYA00237937_ERZ548767 | MGnify/ENA primary metagenome ERZ548767 (study PRJEB26490, sample SAMN05356887) | human gut metagenome | biome: terrestrial biome; feature: human-associated habitat; material... | reverse complement strand
CAACGTTTTTATGCGATGCACCATCCGTTCACCTCTCCGAATCCAGAGGATATCGATTTGATGGAAACACGGCCGGGAGATGTGAGAGCGAATGCCTATGACATGGTGATCAACGGCGTGGAAGTAGGGGGAGGTTCTATCCGGATCCATGATACAGCATTGCAGCAACGGATGTTCAAATGCCTGGGATTTACCCCGGAGCAAGCTGAAAAACAATTCGGTTTCCTGTTGAATGCTTTCAAATACGGCGCTCCTCCTCACGGTGGTATCGCCTTCGGTTTCGACCGTTTGGTTTCTATGTTTGCAGGCCTGGACAGCATTCGAGACACCATCGCTTTCCCGAAAAACAATTCGGGCCGGGATGTGATGATCGATTCTCCGTCGGAGATTTCGGCCGAGCAATTCAAGGAATTAGGCATTAAACTGAATCAATGATTTACCCCTAAATTCATACAAGTGTTTAAGGATGTAATCGGACATGAAGATATCAAGCAAAGACTGATCACCTCTCTCCGGACAGGTCGGATCAGTCATGCCCAACTATTTGCCGGAGAAACGGGATACGGTTCTCTGGCTTTGGCTTTGGCATTCGCCCAATATGTCTTTTGCACAGGTGATAAAAAAGAAGATGCCTGCGGAGAATGCCCTTCGTGTAAGAAAATACAGAAATACATCCATCCGGATCTGCACTTTGTATTTCCGGTTGTCCGGAAAACAAAAAGCCCGGTCAGTGATGAATATATCAACGAATGGCGTCGTCTGCTGATGCGGACGAATTATTTCGGTCTGGAAGAATGGTATACGGAAATGGGAGTAGAGGATAATGCACAAGCCGCGATATATACCGAAGAAAGTGCCAATATTCTCCGTAAGCTGAACCTGAAATCATTCGAATCGGATTATAAGATTCTGGTGATGTGGTTGCCGGAAAAGATGAATCCGGAATGCTCGAACAAACTGTTAAAGATCATCGAGGAGCCGTTCGACAAGACATTGTTTCTGATGGTTTCGGAGCATCCGGAACAGATCATCAATACGATACAATCGCGTTTGCAGCGTATTCACATTCCTCCCCTGCATCAGGAGCAAATACAACGACAGCTGATAGCTGAAAAAGGAATCGCTGCACAAAAAGCGGAAGAATATGCCCATGTGGCTTCGGGAAACTGGTATAAAGCCCTGCGGTTGCTGGACGAAACAGAAGAGCAAATTTACAACCAGGAAAAATTTATCAGCCTCATGCGGCTGTGCTGGGAAAGAAAAATGCTTCCGGTAAATGAATGGGTCAATGAAATATGCAGCCTTGGAAGAGAAAGGCAAAAGAATTTCTTAGCGCATGCCTCACGGATGATCCGGGAAAATTTTGTCCGGAATTTCGGTTTGGAGCAACTGAATTATATGACAGAACGGGAGAAAAATTTCTCACAACGCTTTGCCCCTTATGTACATGAAGGAAATGTCATTCCATTGAGCAACGAGTTCGAGCGTGCTTATAGCGACATCAGCCGGAACGGAAATGCAAAAATCATTTTTACGGATCTCTGCATAAAAGTCATGCAAAATATCAGACCCAATTGAAACTGTTTTCACGTACAATAATATATAATGAAAAAATCAATTTATGAACGATATACACAATAACGAAAATATAAGCCAGGAAGAAGAATTCGTTTCGCCCGGGCAAGAAAAAGTAAACGGCAAAGCGACGCCTGAGCAATCGGGGCCTTCGACCGGGGAACCCCGTGAACAACCGGGAGAACCGACGGAGGAAGCCGTAGAGATCGAAGAGACGGAAGAGATAGAAATTATCGAAGCCGGGGAATTTACAGTCCCGAAAAAAGAAGAGGAAGAAGAGGAAATTCAGGAACTTCATACGAAGCATCCGCGGCGGGATGTACCGGTAATCGACCATCGTTTGCTAGCGGGGAAATTGACGGTATACGACTGGCTGGAAGATCTGCCTGCGACGGATTGTGCCCCGGAGATCGTAGAAGTAAGGTTTAAAAATACACGGAAAGGGTTTTACAGCAATCCGTCGAAACTAGCTTTAAAAGCAGGAGATATCGTGGCGGTTGAAGCAGCCTTGGGACACGATATCGGGGTGGTATCTTTATCGGGTGAACTGGTAAAGGAACAAATCCGGATCAAACGGGTGGATCTCGAGCGGAATCCGCTGAAGAAGGTATACCGGAAGGCCAAACCCCACGACATCGAGAAATGGCAACAAGCCATTGCTTTAGAGCACGATACGATGATCCGTTCGCGGAAAATCGCAGCCGACCTGAAACTGAATATGAAGATCGGTGATGTGGAGTATCAGGGAGATAAAACAAAAGCTATATTTTATTATATCGCAGACGACCGGGTGGATTTCCGGACGCTGATCAAGGTGTTGGCGGAGACTTTCCATATCCGTATCGAAATGAAACAGATCGGGACACGTCAGGAAGCAGGCAGAATCGGGGGTATCGGTCCCTGCGGACGCAAATTATGCTGTTCGACTTTTATCACCAATTTTATTTCGGTGTCGACCTCAGCCGCCCGCTATCAGGATATTTCGCTGAATCCTCAGAAGCTGGCCGGACAGTGCGGGAAACTGAAATGTTGTCTGAACTATGAAGTGGATGCGTACGTCGATGCGCAGAAAGACTTCCCTTCGACCAATATTACTTTAAATACGGGAGAGGGTTTGCTTTACCATCAAAAAACGGATATCTTCGGTCAGATGACGTCTTATAGTACGGATAAAGAAGGGAAGGGTATTTTTATCCAGATTCCGGTAAAACGGGTAAAGGAAATCATCGCGATGAACCGGAAAGGAATTATTCCTCCAAAAGCGGTAGAAGAAAGCGGAAATACCCCGACAGATATAAAATATACGGACGGCGTGGGAGAAGAAAGCCTGAACCGTTTCGACGAAAAGAAGCAGAAGAAGCGTCATTCCAGGCAACGAAATAATAATAATCGTGAAAATGGAAACTCTAACACTCCCCGTAACGAAAAAAATGAAAGAAACGGAGAACGGGGAGGACAACGGCCTTTCCGTAACGGCCCGAGACAGGATCAGCGCAGAGATTCGAGACCTATACAAAGGCCCAAGCCACGAACCGATCAGCATTCACAATCCAAAACTGAACAATGATGCAAAACTATCGTCCTTTTACCGGTATTACCCCTGCTGTCAAAATTTTATTGATTCTGAACATCGTGATGTACTTTCTGAGTATGTTTATCGATAGCCGGATGCATGTGGATACAGCCCATCTATTAGGACTTCATTTGCCGCAATCTGTCTTTTGGCGCCCATGGCAATATGTTACACATATGTTTATGCACGGGTCTTTCGGGCATTTGTTTTTCAATATGTTCGCTCTTTTTATGTTCGGCCGGATACTGGAATCGGTATGGGGAACGCAGCGTTTTCTGATTTTCTATTTTGTCTGCGGTATCGGAGCGGGCTTGCTGAATAGTGCGGTCGGCTGGTTGGAAATCCACCGGCTGATGGAGCAATATTATGCCTTCCAGAATGCGCCTTCTCCTGCGCTTTTAGCGCAGCTTGTGGAGCGTCAGCTAGGCCATCCGGCCCAGTGGGTGTGGGAGGTGGTGGATAATTGGACCAACAATCCGGATTCGCAACAATACATTGTAGCAGGGAAACAACTCTTCCGTCAGATCGTAGAACTGAAAGTAAATGTCCCGATGATCGGGGCTTCGGGAGCGATATTCGGTATCTTGCTGGCATTCGGAATGCTGTTTCCGAATACGGAATTGTATCTGATGTTTATACCTATTCCGATCAAAGCAAAGTATTTTGTATTGGGATACGGTCTGCTGGAGCTTTTCCTGGGCATGCAGAATAGCGCAACGGACAATGTAGCCCATTTCGCTCATCTGGGAGGGATGTTGTTCGGTTTCTTTATGGTCAAATACTGGAGTAAAAACAGGCGAAGGTTCTATTAAGAGATGATGTATTACAACAATTACGGCGGAAATTTTTCAGAAGGAATCCGGGAAGGGATCAAAAATTCTTTCCGGAAGGGTTCTTCTCTCACCCGTCTGATTTATATCAATTGCGGGATTTTTCTTGCTTTGAAGTTGATATATATCATGATGTTGTTGTTGGGGAAAGGAGAAGAATTTTATCCGACATTGCTGGAATGGATCGGCGTGCCGGCAGATCCGGAGTATTTATTGAGCCGTCCGTGGACGATCTTCACCTATATGTTTACTCAGTTCGATTTTTTACATCTGTTGTTCAATATGTTATGGCTTTATTGGTTCGGGAGTTTTTTCCTGAATTACTTTACGGAACGTAAATTAACAGGTGTCTATCTTTTGGGTGGCCTATTCGGAGGTTTGCTGTATATTGCGGCCTATAATATTTTCCCTTATTTCAGTGAGCCTCAAATCAGTCCTTTCCCCCGCCCGGCGCTACGGCTGACCTCGTGGGCTATCGGTTCGTCGGCTTCTGTGAAGGCAATCGTCTTTGCGGTATGTACTTATCTGCCGCAACATAAGGTCTATATTTTCCTGCTCGGACCGGTGAAACTGGTTTATCTGGCGTTGTTTACCGCCCTGATCGATATTATGAGTATATCTTCGGGAAATGCGGGGGGACATATCGCCCATTTAGGCGGAGCCCTGTTCGGGTGGTTCTTTATCGTGGGAGTGAGAAGAAACCGGGACTTTGCTTCAGGAATCGTGAATTTTTTCGAAGGGATCGGACGGCTCTTCCAGCGGAAGAAGAAGATGAGGGTGAGGTATAAGAAGCATGTCTCGGAAATGAACGACCGGGAATACAATGCCCATAAGAAGAACGAGCAAGAACGGATCAACGAGATTCTGGATAAAATCTCGCGTTCGGGTTACGAAAGCCTGACCCGGGAAGAAAAAGCAATCCTCTTCAAGGCTAAAAACTGATTTTATGGAGGTAAGTAAACCAGATAGCAGTTCTTTATCAAACCAGAAGTGTTTTCCCTACTATGCTGAAAATATTGGATAAGATTGTATATATCGTCAGTTTGATCGCTGCGTTCGGGTTAATAGGAGCATATCTTTCCCCTATAATCAACCCCAATACCTTTGTCTTTTTTTCGTTACTGGGTTTGGCTTATCCTTATCTTCTGATCGGCAATTTTATCCTTTTACTGTACTGGATTTTCCGTTGGAAGCGGAGGACCTGGCAGATTGTAGTCGTGATTGCGATCGGGTATCCGACTTTCAGGACTTACTACGGGACAGCGAAAACCGAAACAGGGGATGCTTCGTACGATTTGTCGCTCTTGTCGTACAATATCCGTTATTTCGATGTGTATGGCTGGAGTAATCAGAAAAACACGAGGGAAAAATTATTCAATTATCTGAATAAATTCGACGGGGATGTGATCTGCTTGCAGGAATTTCTAATGAACGGGAATCCGGACCGACGGAAAACGGTAATCGAACAATTGCATACCTACCCCTATTATTATATCGAGAAGGATATGGCTATTTTTTCCTGGCTCCCGATTCTGCACAAAGGACACCTGACTTTCGCCCCTGGTTACAGCAGTTCTTGTATTTACGGAGATTTCAAGCTAGGAAAAGATACGGTGCGGTTGTACAGTGTTCACCTGGAATCCTACAAGCTGGGCAAGAAGGAGCGGCAATTTATGAAAGAAATCAGCTCAGGGCTGAAAGGTAACGATATCCCCGAAGGGGTGAAGAATCTCACGACACGCTTAATGATAGCGAACAAAAACCGGGCACATCAGGCGGAGGAAATTCAACGGCATATCGACGGAAGCCCTTATCCTGTGATATTGTGCGGCGACTTCAACGATACTCCTCTCTCCTATACTTACAGGCAATTAAGCAGGAAGTTAACGGATAGTTTTATTGAAAAAGGCCGGGGCATCGGCAATACTTACATCGGAGAGTTTCCCTCTTTCCGCATCGATTACGTCTTACATTCCCCGACACTATATACGGTGGGTTATATCCGGGAGGATATCACGCTTTCGGATCATTATCCGATCAAGGTGAAGATAAGGAAGGGAAGTTGATTTATCAGAAAATTCCGAAGATTATTTGGTGGATTTGGGGAATTATTCTATTTTTGCAGCGTTAAAGAAAATTATGGGGGGTTAGCTCAGTTGGCTAGAGCGCTTGCATGGCATGCAAGAGGTCGTCGGTTCGACCCCGATACTCTCCACTCCAGAGTTCTTAAAGTTTGTAAAGTTCATAAAGTTTATGACCGAAGGTATTCCTTATCAGGAAACTTTCCATTAACTTTATGGACTTTATTGTTTTATCGAATTCTTATTATTCGTTTTATGGAAGAATCAGATAAAAAACTAACCCGTAAGATCAGTCCCTATAAGATCATTTACCCGGTCATTATCGGTCTGGGTGTTGTGTCGTATATGCTATACCGGGAATTCGATCTCACTGCTTTCGAGCAAATTTCTTTCGGCTGGAGCTCGGTGTTCTGGCTTTCCGTAGCAGTGATGTGTATGTTTATCCGTGATCTGGGGTATGTTATCCGTATCCGGGTTCTTTCGGGGGATCGTTTGAGCTGGATCAAGTCGATCCGGATTATTTTTCTTTGGGAATTTACCTCGGCGGTAACTCCCTCAGCGATCGGCGGTACCAGTCTCGCTATTCTTTTTGTCAATAAAGAGGGGATCAAAGTAGGACGCAGCTCGGCTATTGTCATGGCTACTTCTTTTCTGGACGAGCTTTATTTTATTCTGATGTTTCCGATTATTCTGCTTTGCGTGGATTCGAGCGGGTTGTGGGAGATGTCGGGAGTGAGTTCAGGAGTAAGCAAAAGCCTGATCTGGTTTGCAGTGGGCGGCTATTCGATCAAGCTGGTATATCTTTTAATTCTGAGTTACGGACTTTTCAAGAATCCCCGGGGGCTGAAATATCTATTGATGAAATGTTTCAAATTAAAGCTTTTACGTAAATGGCGGCACAGTGCCAACGAAGCAGGTTCGGATATCATCCGCAACTCTTACGAATTGCGTCATATGCCGTTTTCTTTCTGGCTGAAGACTTTCGGAGCCACTTTCTTTTCATGGACGGCACGGTATTGGGTAGTGAATGCGATCTTAATGGCCTTTTTTGTATTGAAGGATACGGATTGGGCGACTCAATTTCTGATTTTTGCCCGGCAACTGATTATGTGGATCATGATGCTGATCAGTCCGACTCCGGGAGGAAGCGGTTTTGCCGAATTCGTATTTAAAGAATATCTGGGTTCCTTTATTATAGGAGGAGGAGCCGGTGTAGCGATCGCTATGGCCATCGTATGGCGTCTGATCACTTATTATCCTTATCTGTTCGTAGGTGTTTTTATCGTACCGAAATGGATAGGGCAACATTTCGGCGGACGTCCGAAACCATCGACAGCTTCTACCCCATCGGACGATTTAAATCATAACCTTGAAAATCAGTAGTAATTATGTTTTTGATATTTAAAAAACCGGAATACAGAAGATTCAATCTGAAACCCCGCTACTGGGATCCTGCCAAAGAAGAACGGGAAGAACGGGAGCGCAGGGTAAAAGCAGAACTCGGCTTAAAGGACGACGATAAAACTTATATCCCGAATATAAAAGGACAATTCAGACAGGAGTATGAAAAACGGAAGGCGAACCGTAACGGGCTGAATAGCAATTATGCGCTGCGTTTGTTTATGATCCTGACGTTGTTGTTCATCATGGCCTTTTATGTGTTTGTAAAGAATCCGGACGGTATCCTGCGATTTCTGGGACTTTGACAAATATCCATTATCTTTGTCCTATCATATAACGGCACATTAGCTTAACTACATCAATCAATATGGATATCGTTCATCTTTTACCCGATTCAGTAGCCAATCAGATAGCAGCAGGAGAAGTCGTACAACGTCCTGCCTCTGTTGTCAAGGAATTAATGGAGAATGCGATCGATGCAGGAGCTAAGCATATTCAGGTAGTGTTGAAGAATGTCGGGAAAGCGATCATACAGGTGATCGACGATGGGAAAGGCATGTCGAACATGGATGCCCGGATGGCTTTCGAACGGCATGCAACCTCAAAAATCGCTTCGGCACAGGATTTATTCAGTATCAACACCTTAGGATTCCGGGGAGAAGCCCTTCCCTCTATCGCTTCGGTATCGGAAGTGGAATTAAAAACCCGGCAGGAAGAAGATGAATTGGGCACCTCTATCTTTATCGCGGCTTCGGAACTAAAAAATCAGGAGTCTGTCAGCTGTCCGAAAGGTACGAACATCTCGGTCAGGAACCTCTTTTATAATATTCCTGCCCGCCGGAAGTTTCTGAAATCCGATACGACGGAATTGCGCAATATTACCAATGAATTTCTGCGGGTAGCTTTGACGAATCCGGAGATCAGCTTCTGTTTGTCGAACAACGGAAATGTGATCTACAACTTATCCCCTTCGGGACTACGTCAGCGGATCGTAAATATTTTCGGCAAGTCGATCAATTCGAGACTGATCAATATCGATTGTGCCACGGGTCTGGTAGATATCAAAGGTTTCATTTGCAGTCCGGAACAAGCCCGAAAGACTTATGGCGAACAATATTTTTTCGTCAATAACCGTTTTATGAAGCATCCGTTTTTTCATAAAGCAGTGACGGAGGCCTATTCGGGACTGATCGGTGTGGATTGTATCCCCTCATATTTCATCTATTTTACGGTGGATCCGTCTTTAATCGATATCAATATACATCCGACGAAAACGGAGATCAAATTCCAGAATGAGACGGATTTTTTCCAAATCCTGTTGGCAGGTATCAAGGAAGCCCTGGGAAAATTCAATATCACTCCTCCCCTGGACTTCGATACGGCTGGAAGTATCGAACTCATTCCTACGGAGAAGCCAGCAGCCCCCTATGTTCCGCGAATCAACTATAATCCGAACTATAATCCTTTCAATTACAGCAGCAGTAAGCTTAATCCACAGGATTCGGATTTCGAACATCCCAGTCGCACGGCAAGCAGTTTTCACCAGGAAAAAGCACCGGCCAACTGGGATATCTTATTCGACGGCTTAAAGGAAAAGGAGGAATCGATTCAGACTTCGATACCGGAAATGACCGAAAATATCAATCCGGTGGTACCGCATACGAATTGCTATTTCCAACTGAAAGGCCGGTATATCGTTACGCCGGTACAAAGCGGTTTGATGCTGATCGACCAGAAAAGAGCCCACGAACGCATCTTATTCGAAAAATATATGACGACCCTGAATACGCAAAAGGTAACGGGGCAGAAGAGTCTGTTCCCGGAAATACTGGAGTTGTCGGCAGGCGATTTTATGCTGGTAGGAGAAATTCTTGCAGACCTGGAATATTTAGGGTTCGAATTAAATGTTTTCGGTAAAAACGGTTATGCCATACATGCCACCCCACCGGACTTATCTTATACCCGGGCGAAGGAAGTGCTGATCGAACTGATCGAACATTATAAAAACACGGAGGGCAGTATCCGGGAGAAGATGAAAGAACGGGTGGTACTGGCTTTGGCAAAGGCCTCGGCAATCAGTTACAATACGGCACTCAGCTGTGAGGAAATGAATGAAATGACCGGTAATCTTTTTGCCTGTAAACATCATAATTTCACTGCAGACGGCAAAACGATCATCCACATTCTGAATTATGAGGATGTGAACAGTTGGTTTAAATAAAAACAGAGTCGCGTTTAATCGAAAAGAATATGTCGGTAATATTAGAGCATGTCAGTAAAGCATATGGCCGGCAAAAGGCGCTGGACGATATCGGTTTCAGGCTGGAAGAAGGTGAAATATGCGGTTTTCTAGGACCTAATGGAGCCGGTAAATCTACTACCATGAAAATCATTACCGGCTGTCTGAACGACTATCAGGGAGAAGTAAGGATCAAGGAGATGAATCTGCGTGAAAATCCGCTGAAAATCAAAGCTATTATCGGCTATTTACCCGAACAAAACCCACTCTACCCGGATCTGTATATCCGGGAATATCTGCTTCACGTGACCCGGCTTTATCGTGTCGGCCGGCCTGTAGCCAAGGTGAATGCGATCATAGAGCGAACCGGACTCGAGCCGGAAATTCAAAAAAAAATAGGACAATTATCGAAGGGATACAGGCAGAGAGTGGGATTAGCGCAAGCTTTGGTGCACGATCCCGAGATTCTGATCCTGGACGAACCGATGACGGGACTCGATCCGAACCAACTGGAAGAGATCAGGCATTTGATCAAAGAAACCGGAAAAAAGAAGACGGTGTTGTTATCGACCCATATTATGCAGGAGGTAGAAGCGATTTGTGACCGGGTAATAATCATTAACCAGGGAAAAATCGTTGCGGACCGACCGATCGGAGAGATCTGTACACATGCAGACGAAGGGATGGTACTTCGCGTTGAATTCAGCCCGGGAAGCGATACACACTGGCTAAGTAAAAGCGAACTGTTCACTCACACCTCACAACAGGCTCCGAACTGCTGGCGTTTAACTTCCCCCCAAGGGAAAGATCCACGGGAAGCCTTGTTTTTCGAGGCTGCCGTTCGCCGCTGTCCGATTATCGCATTGCATACAGAAGTTTATCAGCTGGAAGATATTTTCCACCGATATACACAGAATTTTCCGGCAAAGCCGGGAAAAGATTAACGTAGCCGGAGATGACCGATCAGCGCCGTGCAGATCGGCACATCTTCGGTACCGGTTGACGAAACTACATTCCGGATCGAGATTACTAACCACAACCCAAGGCTTGCCACTCTAAAAGGAGATACGGATCCGGAACGAAGTGACACTAATCCATGGTAATGTACGTTTTTAAATAATTACAGGGGTTTGAACAGTTACAAAAGTGTAGAAAATAAGTCAACGGTAGTAAATTAAAAGATAGATAGAATAAGTTTATAAAATGCACCAAATCATTTATTTCGACATATAAATACCCCCTAAAAGCTTGTAATAAAACTTTCAGGGGGCATTCATTCGAGAACAACCGATTTGAAAAACGGCTGATTAGATTCCTTCCAGAGCGTCGAAAGTTTTAGCTGTTTCAGGATTTGAAGGACGGGTCATCTTTGCATTGATGATTTTTCCTTCTTTATCCAAAAGGATAAAACGAGGAATTCCGGTAATCATATAAGCATCCATAAAAGTATTGTCGCCACCGTTATGCAACTGGATACCTCCTAATTTATCTTCTTTTACCATCTTTTCCCAGGCTGCTTTGTCGCGGTCACAAGAAATACTTACGAAATAAATATTCTTTTTTCCGTATTTTTCTTCTAAAGTTTTCAAGTGAGGCAATTCACCCCGGCAAGGTCCACACCAGGTAGCCCAGGTGTCGATATAGACATATTTTCCGGCCAAATCGGCTAAACTAACCTCTTTGCCATTGATGTCGAGATATTTGAAAGACGGTGAAGGCTGTCCAACAGCAATTCTAGCCCATTTTGCACACAATTCGTCGAATTTAGCTTTTTTTGCAGGATCGGTAACTTTAGCACTATATACCGGAGCAACTTCAGCCAAATGATCGACACCGGAATCTTTCACATAAGCGGTAACGATTTGATCGACCAAATATTCAACAACTGCAGGATTTTTGAAGTTTTGTTCAACGTAATCCAATTGTTTTTTCGTGAAAGTCAGATTATCGCGATCTTCCAGATCTTTAGCAGCCATCGCCTGAACCCGACCGATCAACGCCTCCTGATACCAATTCATACCAATCAAAGCTTCATCTTCGGTAATTGCAGAAACCAATTTATTGTAGAAAGCATCGGTAGGCTTGAAATCAGGAGCCTGTGCATAGTAGGGATGATAAAGGGGATAAATAGGAAGCGGTCCATAAACCATATAAGCCAATCTTTTTTTCTCTAACTGATTGAACTGCGGGTCGAATCCCAGGGTATCCAAATTTTCATTCAATTTCTTTATTTGTTCGTCTAAAGAGGCCAAAAATTCAGCTTCTTCCAACTTATAATCGGGGTTAAACCGTAAAGCCG
>ENA-OUOY01001758-OUOY01001758.1-human-gut-metagenome-genome-assembly--contig:-NODE-1758-length-12035-cov-5.197913_pt1 | contig 12035 bp, 11 predicted proteins | sample MGYA00237937_ERZ548767 | MGnify/ENA primary metagenome ERZ548767 (study PRJEB26490, sample SAMN05356887) | human gut metagenome | biome: terrestrial biome; feature: human-associated habitat; material... | reverse complement strand
AGATACCACCGGCAACAATGACTGGTATTTTTTTGTTGTATTGTTTTTCATACTCTTTTTTACATTCAATTATATTTTTGATTTCTTCATCATAATTAAGAGAATTAATATCAACAAGTTCTTCCGTAGAAAATCCAAGATGTCCACCTGCTTTTGGACCTTCAATTACAATAAAATCAGCGGTTCTGTCATATCTGTGTGCCCAGCGTTTTAAAATAATCTGTAATGCTCTTTTAGACGATACAATTGGTGCAATCTTTGTACGGCAAGTTTCACTGACAAGAGCCGGAAGTTTCATCGGTAGTCCGGCACCACTGATAATGACATCGGCGCCAGCGGCAACGGCCTCTTTTACGTGTTCTTCATAATGCTTTAGAGCCACCATGATATTTACTCCGATAAGTCCGTTGCCACAGGCGATTTCTTTTGCTTTTTGGATATGTTTCCGTATAGCAAGACGATTACATCCTGCCTGATCTTTCTCGAAGCCTTCCTCGTCATAACCAATCTGGGCAGTGGAAATGATGCCGACTCCGCCTTCTTTTGCTACAGCTCCGGCAAGTTTACTCAGGCTGACACCGACGCCCATGCCACCTTGTATAATTGGGAGTCTGGCAGTCAGATCACCAATTTGAAGATGTTTTAATTTTGTATTCATAATATTTATCCTTTCCAGAATCATTTATGCTTGAAATTAAATAGTTTGAATTTCAAACTATTTAATTATAAAACACAATGTTTTCGATGTCAATATCTTGTAGTAATCTATTCTTTTATATATAGTATTAAATACTATATGCAAAAGGCGAGATTAAACAATAATAACTATGTTACAATAGAATAAAATGTTTCGAATGGATTGATGGAGAAGAAAATGAAAAAACATAAAGTTATATTTAGAATACTGTTAATTGTTATATGTTGCATGTGTTTTACGGTTACAGGATATGCACGGGCCGGTGGCGGAGGTTCCAGTGGAGGATCTGGGGGAGGATCTGGAAGCAGTTCGGGCAGTGGATCGCATAGTCATTATTACGGGCAAGGCGGAAGACGCGGAGGACCGGTTGAAATGATTATCTGGTGGGGCACATTTATTTGTATGGCCGGAGCCGGAACGATAGTATTTCATTATGGAATTCAAAAAGCAAAGCGAAAGAGCCTGCGTTCTATGAAATCATTTGAAAAACCAGGAGAAGAATGGAATCCGAAAAAGATGAAAAAATATGTGAAGCATGCATATTTTGTTATTCAGGAATGTTGGAGGCGTCAGGATACATCTTATGCGGAAAAATACCTGAGCAAAAATCTTATTCAAAATTGGAATTCGAAACTGGGTTGGATGGAAGTAAATCATGAAAAGCCAATACAAGAACGAGTCAGATTTTTAAATGCGGCTCCGGTATTTGCCTTTGATAAAGAAGGCGAAGAACACGATCGGGTGATTTATCTGATTCATGGAAGAATGATTGGATATTATATAAATATCGATACAGGAGAAGTTGTACGTGGAAAAACATCTCCGGAAACATTTTATGAGTATTGGGTATTTATCCGTGAAGATGGAAGATGGGTTCTGGATGAAATCCGGCAGAAAGATGAAGTGGATGTGAAGCGGTTGTAAGGCTGCGCCATGCCATTCGGAATCCGCTGGCGCTACTTCCTCATGTAGGGCTGTCGCCGTATAACTCAACGAGGCTACGCCGAGCCATTCGGAATCCGCTGGCGCTACTTCCTCATGTAGGGCTGTCGCCGCATAAGTTAATAAGGCTGCGCCATGCCCATTCATAGACCTGCGGTCTATTTCATGGACGGCTGTCGCCGTATAATAAAAAAGGAGATTACACTCCTTCGTGAGTAAACTCACACGAAGTGTAACCTCTTTTTTATTGCATGGCTTGTAGCTTAGCCAAAGTATCTCTTAAGCAGGCCTTCGAATGCTTTTCCGTGACGTGCCTCGTCTCTTGCCATCTCATGTACTGTGTCATGGATTGCGTCAAGGTTAGCTTCTTTTGCTCTTCTTGCGAGGTCGAATTTACCTTCTGTTGCACCGTGCTCAGCATCTACACGCATCTCAAGGTTTTTCTTTGTGCTGTCTGTGACAACTTCACCAAGTAATTCAGCGAATTTTGCAGCGTGCTCAGCTTCTTCATAAGCAGCTTTCTCCCAGTATAAACCAATCTCTGGGTATCCTTCTCTGTGTGCAACTCTTGCCATTGCCAGGTACATTCCTACTTCGGAACACTCTCCTGCGAAGTTTGCACGAAGATCCTCTAAGATATCCTCGCTTACGCCCTGTGCAACGCCTACTACATGCTCAGCAGCCCATGTTCTATCGGCTGACTGCTCTTTGAACTTAGAAGCTGGTGCGTGACAGACTGGACATTCAGCTGGTGCAGCCTCTCCTTCGTAAACATATCCACATACTGTACATACAAATTTTTTCATAATGATAATCTCCTTTTCTTTTTATTAAAATTTTTTGTTGTTCAAGTTAGTTTTGTGATTCAGAGCTTCGTTTGCATTTTTTGTAAATGAATTTATTTTTAAAACTCTAAATCGATATTAGTAATTGTTACTGATATTAAGATAGCATAATTACTTGTCATTGTCAATAATATTTTTTATTAAATTTATCTTTTTGATAAAATAGACTGACAAGCTTGTTATGACTCACGGGATGTTTTCCGTGTGAGACAGTCTTGACAAGTTCCATAGAATAATGTTGCATGTGAATCAATCGTGCCATCAAAATGCTCCTCGGCCAGTTTATTCATGGTATTGATGTGAGCTTCGTCGATATGCAGATCAAATACCCGGTTGCAACAAGTGCATACAACGTGATAGTGTGGGTGAGTATTGCCATCAAATCGGTCCCCACCGTCAGGAGTGGTAATCTTAATTGCTTCGCCCATGTCAGCAAGCAGATTCAGATTCCGGTAAACAGTTCCAAGACTGATACGGGGGAATTCTTCTCTTACATGAAGATATACAGTATCAGCAGTTGGATGCTCAGTTGTATGATCGAGATATTCTTTAATGGATGCTCGCTGTCTGCTGTATTTCAATGTAGCCATGCGATAACCTCCTTGATAATAATAATTGTTACTATAATTAGAATAATAGAAAATGTTCCATTTGTCAACTTTTAATTTATAAATGTAATACTTTTGTAACAATTGATTGTAAAATTTTGTAAAAAAAGTGAAGAAATGGATGTAATATGATGAGAAAAAGTCGGGATAATAGCCTTGACATGGGATTGTTGCGTGATATAATAAACACGTAACATATGTAACAATTCTGTAATATTTACAAAAGATAAGAAAAGAAAACATAAGGAGGGAGTTTATGGATTCGATTCTTAGAAAAGGATTGTTCCTAGTTACCTTGACAGGAGCTATTGGAGTTTTCCCAGCTACGGCATATGCTTCTGATATCGAGGATAATCAAACTATGCCAGGAGTGGGAATTGAGCAGGTGCTGAATGATTGTTATTCTTCACAGAAAGAGATTCAGGTGGAAGATTATCTGGCACCAGAAGATAAGGGTGAGTATTTAGATATGGCTTTTGCAGATGTTGAATCATTTTTATATATAAGAAGTGAACCGACAAAGCAGAGCGAATGGGTGGGTAAATTATATCCCGGTTATGCAGCAAAAATCGTAGGACCAGTTGGAGAATGGACGAAGATTGAATCTGGTTCGGTTACAGGGTATGTGTATTCGCAGTATATAATAATAGGAAGAAATGCTCAACAGAAGGCAGAGGAAGTCGTAGAAGCTTCTGCAAGCGCAGATCCAAAAGAAGCTTTTTCTTATGCAGAATCCAGAGAAGAAGAGGAAGCACGTTTGGCTGCGGAGGCAGAAGAAGCGGCCAGGAAAGCAGAGGAAGAGGCTCAGGCTGTGAGAGAGGCTGCCGGAAGTGGTCAGGCAGTGGTGGATTATGCATGTCAGTTTATCGGCAATCCATATGTCTGGGGAGGCACAAGCCTGACAAATGGAGCTGACTGCTCTGGTTTTGTGCAGTCTGTCTACGCACATTTTGGAGTGAATCTTCCAAGAACATCTTCAGAAATGCGAAGTGCCGGCAGGGGAGTCAGTTATTCGGAAGCACTTCGTGGGGACATCATTTGCTATGATGGACATGTCGGTATTTACATGGGAGACGGACAAATTGTAAATGCAATTAATAGCCGAAAAGGAATCGGGATATTGCCTGCCACGTATAAAGGAATCCTGACAGTAAGAAGATTACTTTAAATTGGTGCATATTGAACAGAAGCATAAAAGAACAGATTAAGTAAGTGAAAAATTGCCGGATGTACAAAATAGACAAAAATGTATAAAAAATTTGATTGCTGAAAAATAGTTAAAAATTTATCCACATTGAGTTATCCAAGTTTTCCACACTAAAAACGTGAAAAAAGGTGGAAAAATACATGATTTCTAAAAGTTTTCCACATTATCCACATAAAAAGGTGTGGAAACTGGGGATAATTCAAGGTAAATAAAAGAACGAATGTTTTGTGGAGTTATGATAAAAATAGTATTTTGTCGAAAAAAATCGGCAAACGTATTGACTTTTAAAAAATCAAATTTTAATGGAAAATTGTCATAAAATGTTTACACAATGGTGAAAAGCAATTATAATAAGAAAACGTAAAAGAAAAGGAGGTGCACACATGGCACGAGTTACAAAGGAAATGACTATGGGAGAACTGCTTCAGACATATTATGAGCAGTGCCCTGAAATTGTAGATGTTCTTACAGGATTAGGAATGCATTGCATCGGATGCCCAAGCTCTATCGGAGAATCACTTGCAGATGCTGCATATGTTCACGGAATTGATTCAGATCTTCTTGTTGAGAAACTGAATGCAACAATTAATGCAAAACTTGGTGAGTAATATTAGATTTGCAGAACAACAGAAAATAGAACAATAAAAAGCGGACTCCAATTGGAATCCGCTTTTTATTGTCAGGCATAAACCTGAATGATTTTTCTTAGTTTTGTTTAAACATTAGCCAGTTGCTGTACTGCATCATTTTCCAGTAGTACTTTGCAATGCTCTCCGAGGAAAGCAATTGTAGCGCCGGAGGTCTTCTCTAATGTACCGTATTCAGATAACATATTACAGAGTCGACTGAAATCCTTTCGTGTATGTTCTGACTGAGTCATCGCAAGGATATAAATATTTTCGGCAGTATCTTTATACAAAGTGTTCGCACCAAAGTACATATTTCCAAGTAATCGTGAGGCCGCAAGGACATTATCCATAGAGGCAAATGAAATCAGACGGATTGCAGGTTTCTTAGGTGCAGCGTCTTTTGGTATTTCATTCTCCAAAGCTTCAGTTTCAGGATCATCTAGAGATTCTGATGAAGAGCTGACTGGATTTTCCGGTTTGGAAGAACTATGTGCAGCATTAATCTTCTCTTTGACTTTGCCAAGCAGATCAAGAAGAGATTCAGCACCTTCCAGTTTGTCCGGGAGTCCCTGACGGGAAGAATCTCCATCCTGCCCCGGAAGAGGTGCGAATTTCGAAAAACGCGTGTCGAGTTCCTCTGGATCCTCGACTTTAGTAATGATCAGCACGATTGAATCTGAGGAAGAAGGGATTGCCTCAATCATCAATGGCATATTCTCTGCTTCAAAACCAAATTCCTGTGCTGCCTGTTGCATCATATCGTGGAAAAGTGATCTCGCTTTTTCTGTACCATAAGCCAGTTCGCTGAGTTGGAGCTGACGTTCGGCCAGATCTGCGCGTGTTAATGTACAGCGTATCTGATTGTCACTTAATTTTTCAATCTTCATATTTATCACTTCCTTTCACATAGTATAGCATAGAAAAAGTTTTTTGTTCAATAAAATAAATATAAAATCAAAAAAGTGCTTGCTTTTAAAAAGAGTATCCATTATAATGACCGTACTAGAAAATAGTTTTCCCTGGTAACTATATTTTTAGAACATATTTCTTAAAAAGTAATTCTTAACAGTATCTAGCCAATCAGAATAAGAATTCGAGAAATAGCGCGAATTCCGCGCAAAGATTCAAGAGTAATAACAATCAGATAAAAACAACAATCAGAAAAAATCAGATAACAATTAGAGTACAATCAAATAACAATTAAATAACAACAGATCATGAAAAAATCAATCAGATAAGTAACAAAGCAACAGATAGTTGAATAGTAATGCACGGCTGTTTTCTAGCAGAAAAGTGGACGTGTCTGGATATGTGGGATAATGTATCACGGCATTTTATCCTTCTGGTTTGTCATATACAGATTTCGAAGACAATGCGACCGGGGAAGTGCATTATTGAGGAGGAGGTAAAGTCATGGGGGACCCCAGAGAAAGGAATTATCAAAGTCTTTTTTCAGAGTTGGCAGGTTATGAAAAAAAGGGAGTATATATGTTAATGAACGGGGTGCCGGCAAGTCCCATGCAGATTGTGCAGGCTCACATTGTGAGGGAGGATGCAGTCTATATGCGGGATTATGTGTTGAATGATAATGGAGATATAAAAGAATTGTGTTTTGATGACGTAGAGATGCAGGAACAAGATAGATGATATAGCCTCCGGCAGGGCGCACATTGTCCGGTGGACAATGGTTTTGCGCCGACCGAAACGGAGTGTAGACTTGCAGAGGTGCGCAGTAGAAGTATGTCATGCAATTGCATGACGCGCACCTCGCAGCAAGAATGCCGAGGCATTCTTGAAAAAAAGTGTGTAAGTACCCTCATAAGCAAGGCCTGAATTTGTCGAAAAAGGATGACGCATGTCCACTCGTTTGTTATAATAGCGAGTAGGAGGTGCAGCATGGACGAAAAGGAAATCAAGAGAACCACAGATCCGCGAAAAAAAACGGAGTGGGCAAAAAGCGCCAGCAATCTGCAGAATCAGCGACGCCAGGAGTCATCCGGCCGCACGGAGACTGAGGGCGGAGCGAGAGGACAAGTAAGTCGGGAGAATGCGGAAACTTTGTCAGGAAAGGCAGCCGTAGAAGATAGAGAACGCCGCAGAGCGAGAAATGCAGGATCGTCAGCGGGAAAATCTAAGGTGAGAAAAAGACCGGCGGTATCGGAAGACGGTCAGGAGAGACCGAAGAAGAGACGCCCGGTATCGGAAGATGGTCAGGAGAGACCGAAGAAGAGACGTCCGGTATCGGAAGACGGTCAGGAGAGACCGAAGAAGAGACGTCCGATACCAGAAGATGGTCAGGAGAGACCTAAGAAGAGACCGCAGAAGGCAGAAAAGATCTCTAAGAATCAGAAAAAGCAGGCGGCACGGCCGGCAGCAAGAAAAGCGCAGACAAAACGCAAGCGAAAAAGACGTGTAGGATTGATGATCCTATTATTGATCATACTTGGGATAGCCGCAATTGCAGGAGCATTTCTGTGGAAGAAGTACAGTCCGTCAAAGGAACGGATGGATGTAAAAAAATATTATGGAATTGAAAACGATAGTCAGATGGCTATTACGGTAGATGATCAGATTGTGGAACCTCACGGAATGATATCGGATGGGAAAGCGTATGTGCAATATGAAGTTGTAAGAGATTATATCAACAGCCGTTTTTACTGGGATGCCAATGAGAACAAGCTTTTGTACACACTGCCGACAGATATTGTAACTGTGGAAATCGGAAGCAAAGATTACAGTGTTTCCAAAGAAAAGAAAAGTGAAGATTATGTTATCCTGAAGACAGAAGGAAACACAACTTATGTCGCATTAGATTTTATTCAGCAATATACGAATATAGATTATGAAGTATATGATAGTCCGAACCGGGTGATGATTACTTGTGACTGGGGAAAGAAACAGGTTGCAACAGTGAAGTCAGATACACAGGTTCGATATCGCGGCGGGGTTAAGAGCCCAATCGTGACAGATGTGAAGAAAAAAGATGAAGTGATCGTTCTGGAGAATGAACAGAACTGGAAAAAGATTCTTACAAAAGACGGGTATATCGGATATGTGAAGAAAAATGCATTGAAGAATGAAAAAACTAAGAATGTTACTCGCGATTTTACGGAACCGGAATACACCAGTATCAAGAAAGATTATACCATTAATATGGCATGGCATAATGTAACCAACAGTACCGCCAATAGCGGTTTGCAGCAGAGACTTGCAAATAGTAAAGGGTTAACGACAATTGTGCCGACATGGTTCCATGTGAAAGATACAGAAGGGAATCTTGAATCGATTGCTTCAACAGATTATGTAAATTATGCACATCAGGCAGGCCTGGAAGTGTGGGCCGCTATCAGGGATTTCGATGGGGGAATCGGATCCAATGATGAATCACTTCAATTACTCAGCTATAGCTCGAGAAGAGAGAATCTTATCAATCAATTGATAGGAGCGGTGATGCAGGTCGGAATAGACGGCATCAATGTAGATTTTGAAAAGATTTCAAAAGATTGTGGAGTTCATTATATACAATTTATCAGAGAACTGTCTGTAAAATGCAGACAAAATGGTATCGTACTTTCGGTGGATAATTATGTTCCTAAGGGATATAATCAACAGTACAATCGCAAAGAACAGGGCGTTATGGCAGACTATGTCATTATTATGGGATATGATGAGCATAATGGAAGTTCACTGGAAGCAGGTTCAGTATCTTCTTATGAATTTGTAAAAGAAGGAATTGAGGAGACAATCAAAGAAGTACCGGCAGAGAAAGTGATCAATGGAATTCCGTTCTTTACAAGACTGTGGTCGGAAACGCCGAAAACACAGGAAGAACTGAATCAGGAGGCAGGAACAGAAGCAGCAGATTATCCGATGAAGGTGACAAGTGAAGCACTGGGAATGTCTACAGCCAGAGATAAGATCAGCCAGGCAGGTGCAGAAACAACATTAGATGAAACAACCGGGAATAATTATGCGACCTGGGAAGCTGACGGTGTAACATATGAAATCTGGCTGGAGGATGCAACCTCGATTGAGCCGAAGCTTCAACTCATGAAGGAGAATAAGCTTGCAGGTACTGCCGCATGGGCATTAGGACAGGAAAGTTCAGATATCTGGGATTTGATTTTGAAGTATGTAAATTAGAGTGATGAAAGATCAGAGAGTGAGATTACTTTCTGGTCTTTCTTTTTTTGAATGAACAGATGGGAAAATTCATATACTGAAACAAACAGGTGCTTTGGTGAAATATACGAAGTTTTGGAGGTTTCAGGAAGTGCGCAAGAAAATTGAATTGTTAGTATTACTTCTGGCGCTGGCAGGAATCTATACCGTCAGCCGAAATCTGGAAAAATATGTACAATCGGATCAGGTGAAAAGTGAACAAGAGCGGAAGATGGATCTTGTTGTTATAGATAGTGGTCACGGGGGAAGTGATCCGGGAAAGGTTGGTATCAATGAAGTTCTGGAAAAAGATATCAATCTTAAGATTTCAAAACAAGTGGAAAAAGAACTGAAGAATAAAGGTTATCAAGTTGTTATGACCAGAGAAAAGGATCAGATGCTCACAGGAGAAACTTCCGGAAATTCCAAAATACAGGATATGAAAGCGAGAGTTGATCTGATAAATGAAAAGGCTCCGGGGCTTGCGGTCAGCATTCATCAGAATAGTTATCACGAAGAGGAAATACATGGTGCACAGGTATTTTATTATTCCCATTCAACAGAAGGGCATACAGCGGCAAAGCTGATGCAGCAGGCGCTTCTTGGCGCGGACAGTGAGAATGCAAGACAGGAAAAGGCTAATGATACATATTATCTGCTCAGGAGGACTCAGGTGCCAACAATCATCGTAGAGTGTGGTTTCCTGAGCAACCAACAAGAAGCAGAGCTTCTGGCGGGAAAAGATTATCAGAAAAAAATCGCCAAGGCAATCGCAGCAGGAATTGATGAGTATCTGAGAAATGCTGCCGATGGTACATAGAATGATAAATAGCCAGACAGACGTGATTTGGTTCGAAAAAATATTTGGAAAGTGATAACAGGTGTAGTATAATAAAAAACATGAAGACAATAGTAGAAAAAATTACAAAAGAACAACTTAATACAGAGGAAGGAAAGAAGATTATTGGTCAGGCCGGAGACTTTTTAAAAGAAGGTGGACTGGTAGCGTTTCCAACGGAAACAGTATATGGTCTCGGTGCTGATGCTTTGAATAAGACCGCTTCAACCAAGATTTATGCGGCAAAGGGCAGACCTTCGGATAATCCTCTGATCGTGCATATTACGAATATGGGAGCACTGGATAAGATTGCAGATATTATTCCGGAAGTTGCTTATAAAGTGGCTGATGCTTACTGGCCGGGACCGCTTACAATGATTTTCCAGAAGACAGAGGAAGTGCCATATGAGACAACAGGAGGTCTGGATACAGTTGCAGTACGTATGCCAAGTGATGAGATCGCAAGAGCTTTGATCGATGCGGGCGGCGGGTATATTGCTGCGCCAAGCGCGAATACTTCAGGACGTCCGAGCCCGACGAAAGCTGAGCATGTAGAAGAAGATTTAAGCGGTAAGATTGAGATGATTTTAGATGGAGGAGCAGTAGATATCGGAGTTGAATCTACCATTCTGGATATGACCGTAACACCGCCTATGATTTTACGCCCTGGTGCGATTACAAAGGAGATGCTCACAGAACTTATCGGTGAAGTAGACATTGACAGAACATTGATCACGCCGGACAGCAAAGTGAAACCGAAAGCTCCGGGGATGAAGTATCGACATTATGCTCCGAAAGCGGATCTTAGTATTGTGGAGGGACCGATGGAACTGGTGATCGATGCGATCAACCAGATGTCTGCAGAGCGTATGGCTAAAGGACACAGAGTCGGTGTGATCGGAACACAAGAGACTGTAGGCCGATACAAGGCAGACGTAGTGAAAAGCATAGGAACAAGGGCAGACGAAGCAACTATCGCCAATCATTTGTATGCGGTATTGCGCGAGTTCGATGATGCTGAAGTAGAGTATATATATAGTGAATCATTTGCAGCCGGAGGAATCGGCAGTGCAATTATGAATCGATTGCTAAAGGCAGCAGGACATCATGTGATAGATGCCTGATGGCTCTTTATGTGGTGCAGATCAAATCAGATGTGTGCCGGATATTAAAAAATCTGATAAACATGTCATGAGATGGAGGAGAAAAACATGTCTAAAGTACAGGTTATGGATCATCCGCTGATCCAGCACAAAGTGAATTATATCCGCAGAAAAGAAGTTGGTTCCAAGGAGTTCCGTGAGATTGTTGGGGAGATTGCGGCTCTTATGTGTTATGAGGCAACAAGAGATCTGAAATTACAGGATGTAGAGATCGAGACACCAATCTGTAAGATGGTTGGAAAAGAATTAAGTGGGAAGAAATTGGCAGTTGTACCGATCTTACGTGCAGGACTGGGAATGGTCGATGGAATGCTGAGCATGATCCCGGCTGCAAAAGTAGGTCATATCGGTCTTTACAGAGATCCGGAAACGTATGAACCAGTGGAATATTATTGTAAGCTTCCGGCAGACTGTGATGAGAGGGAAGTATTTGTTGTGGATCCTATGCTGGCAACAGGAGGTTCAAGCGTAGCAGCAATTCAGATGTTGAAGGAAAAAGGTGTGAAACATATTCGTTTCATGTGCATTATAGCAGCTCCGGAAGGCGTAGAACGTATGCAGAAAGAGCATCCGGATGTAGATATTTATATCGGTGCTCTGGATGAAAAACTCAACGAGCATAAGTATATTATTCCGGGACTTGGTGATGCTGGAGATCGTATTTTCGGAACGAAATAGGAGGAAGCAGCAGTGAGTGATAAACGTAAAGACTATATCAACTGGGATGAGTATTTTATGGGAGTAGCAAAGCTATCCGGACTTAGATCCAAAGACCCGAATACTCAGGTTGGGTGCTGTATTGTCAGTCAGGATAATAAGATTTTATCTATGGGATATAATGGACTGCCGAAGGGCTGCTCAGATGATGAGTTCCCGTGGGTGAGAGAAGGAGAAGATCCATTAAAGACCTGTCTCTTATACACATCTGACGCTGCCGACGAAGAG
>ENA-OUOY01001753-OUOY01001753.1-human-gut-metagenome-genome-assembly--contig:-NODE-1753-length-12071-cov-3.342044_pt1 | contig 12071 bp, 10 predicted proteins | sample MGYA00237937_ERZ548767 | MGnify/ENA primary metagenome ERZ548767 (study PRJEB26490, sample SAMN05356887) | human gut metagenome | biome: terrestrial biome; feature: human-associated habitat; material... | reverse complement strand
GAATAAGACTGTTAAAATGGAAGTGGAAAATTAATCTTTTACAGAAAAATCAAATGTGATAAAATAAAGAAAAATAGGATTTTCTATTTCTGTTTGACAGATAATTGTCATGAGAAAAAGGAGAAAATTCTATGAAAAAAACAAAAGAATTAAAGGAAAAAGAAAATTTTATAATGTTTCCCACAGTGGATTTTTGTTTCAAAGAATTAATGCAGAATGAGAATGTAAGGAAAGGCATTATTGCAGCTTTATTGAATGTATCACCTGATGAGATTGAATCTACCATCCTTATACAGACAATATTGAGAAAAGAATATGAGGATGATAAGTATGGGATTTTAGATGTGCGTGTAAAATTGAAGAATGGAACACAGATAGATTTTGAAATGCAGGTGGCAGCATATGAATATTGGGATAAACGTTCTATTTTTTATTTGAGCAAAATGTATACAGACCCGATTAAAGAGGGAGAGGGCTATGATACATTAAAAAAATGTATTCATGTTAGTATTTTGAATTCAGTGCATTTCCCGGAGGATGATGTATGCTATCGTCGAATTGCATTTTGTGATACAGAGACGGGGAAAGAATATTCAGATCTTATGGAGATGCATATGTTGGAGTTGGCAAAATTGCCTCCGGAGGCTCAGAATGAAGAAGGCATTATTCTTTGGATGCGTTTCCTCGGTGGAAGGTGTGAGGAGGATTTTAGGCATATGGCAGAAAAAGATAAGTACATAGAAGAAGCATATGATACTTTGAAAAAATTAAGTGCAGATGAAGAGAAACGTCTTGAGTATGAGGCTCGTCAGAAAGTGATTCGGGACCATAATTCATTTATGAAAAGTGCAGAGAAAAGAGGACTGCAGCAAGGAATACAGTACACTTTAAAGGCATTGGAATTGAAGAAACAAAATTTGAGTGCGGAGCAGATTGCAGAAGAACTTCAAATTTCATTAAACGATGTGAAAATGATTTTAGGAGAAAAATAACAGCATGCATGCGAGAACAATTTTACAATCATTACAGCAAGGCATCTTGATTTGTAACAGAAATGCCAGAATTGTATATTTTAATGATGCATATGGTGAATTCATCGGGAAGCGGCTTGAGGAGGTTCAGGGAGAAGAGATTACCAAGTATCGAAAGCATGCAATGGTTCCACAGGTGATTCAAACGCAGATACCGATAGAGGGAATTGTACGTACGGAAGGAAATCAAGAGTATTTTGCAAGTGTTTATCCTATTAAGGAAGGCGATATCCCGAACGGAACAATTTCTATTGTTACAACACTCGCACAGCACCAGTTAAAAGTAAAACAGAAGACGGAGACGTTGGCGGAGCGGGTCCGTAAATTTGAGCGAGAAGAGATCCAGGCAGAAATTGCGTATTGCGGTGGAGGCGTAGAAGGTAAGAAAAAGGCCGCGGCACAGTTGGGAATATCTCTTGCAACTTTATACAATAAAATAAAAGAAGATTAAGAATGAGCGATAATTTCTAAAATTCTAGAAATTATCGCTCGTTTTATTGTGTAAATCCAGTATATTGCTAAGATTATGGATAGAAAGACAAAGGTATTGTTTAAGAACAGGACTTTTCGATATTAAAAAGTCCATAAGCCACAGTATCAAAAAAAGTATGGAGGCAGCAAGATGAAATTAAGAGAAATCGCACATTCAAGAACCGGAGATAAAGGTGATATCTCCAATATTTCTGTAATCCCATATGACGAAGCGGACTACGGATTTTTAAAGGAGCAATTAACGGAAGAAGTTGTGAAAGAATACTTTAAAGAGATATGTAAAGGAGAAGTGGTCAGGTATGAACTGGATGGGTTACACGCATTGAATTTTGTGCTATACCATACGTTAGGAGGCGGAGTAACACGCTCGCTGGCAATTGACCGACATGGCAAAACATTGGGAATGGCATTATTGGAAATGGAGGTTGATAAGTGATGAAGACAATTCGAATTGGAAGTGGAGCAGGTTATGCAGGGGACCGGATTGAGCCGGCGATGGAACTAATTGAAAAAGGAAATCTAGATTATATTATATTTGAATGCCTTGCAGAAAGAACAGTTGCAATCGGACAGCAGGACAAAGAGAAAGACTCGGAAAAAGGATATAATCAGTTATTAGAATATCGCATGAAAAAGATATTACCTCTGTTGTTCTACAATCATGTAAAGATGATTACAAACATGGGTGCGGCAAATCCAAAGGCGGCTGCAAGACAGACCAAAAAATTGCAGAAGAACTAGGAATTTCTGGATTAAAAATAGCCTGTGTAACAGGGGATGATATAACAGATAAGTTAGAGCAATATATGGGTAATACTGTTCTGGAAAATGGAAAGCAATTAGGGGAATTAAGAGATTCTTTGATCTCGGCAAATGTGTATATGGGTTCGGAAGGAATTCAAGAAGCATTAGCCGGTCAGGCAGATATTGTAATAACAGGGCGAGTATCTGACCCGGCTCTTTCGATTGGACCACTTGTACATGAATTTGGGTGGGATTTAGAGAATAATCCAGATCAAATGGGACAGGCTGTGTTGGTCGGACATTTACTGGAATGTGCCGGACAGGTAACAGGAGGCTATTATGCGGATCCTGGAGTGAAGGATGTGCCGGATTTGTACAAATTGGGATTTCCATTGATAGAAGTCAGCGAAGATGGAAGCTTTGTTGTAACAAAAGTAGAAGGGGCCGGGGGACTTGTAAGTGTAGATACATGTAAAGAACAGACGATATATGAGATTCATAATCCGAAGGCATATCTGACACCGGATGCAACAGCAGATTTTTCAAATGTGGTATTTACACAAGTAGGGGAAAATAGAGTTCTGGCACGAAATGCGACAACCCATGGACGACCGGAGACTTTGAAGGTAAGTGTTGGATATAAAGATTGCTTTATCGGTGAAGGCGAGATTTCCTATGGAGGTGAGACCGCACTGGAACGAGCTCGTATGGCTGCTGATATTATAGAAAAAAGAATTGAATTGACCGGAATCCGGTTAGAGGAATATCGGGCAGATTTTATAGGATATAATTCCTTGTATGGAGATTTGTTGACATCAAAAATGAATACCGGAACGCCGACGGAAGTGAGATTACATATAAGTGGAAGAGCAATCGAACGTTTACAGGCAGAATTGCTTGCAAATGAAGTGGAAGCTCTTTATACAAATGGTCCGGCAGGAGGCGGCGGGGCAGAAAAACGCGTGAAGGAAATCGTTTCGATTTGTTCCATATTTGTTCCAAGAAAGGCGGTTCAGTATCAGGTAGAATATTTGGAAACAGGGGATCGTAAGAAGTAGAATTCCTTACATTTGCAAACGCAATAAGTAGCTATAGAAAAGGAAAATGGACATGAGAATAATCAAGAAAAAATTAAGTGAATATGCGGAATTAACAGGATATCTGCACGAATTACATGATGAGACGGATAATATCAAGGAATATCCGGCAATTATAATATTTCCGGGTGGTGGATTTAGAATGTGCAGCTTTTTAGAATCAGAACCAATTGCACTGGCATATCTTGCAGAAGGCTATCAGGCATTTACATTAAAATATACAACAGTGACAGATAAGGAAGATGCTACGATTGAAGATCCAATGTCAGATGCACAAAAAGCATTGGAGTGGATTCGCGCATGCAGAGAAGAGTATTGCATTGGAGAAGGACAGTTAGCATTGCTCGGATTTTCAGGCGGAGCACATCTTGCGGCTGCAACAGCAACACATGGTCCACAACGACCAGATGTATTACTATTGGGATATCCGGGAATCCTTCACAGTGAATTACGTGCTTTGGAGTGTCCGGATATCGTAGAATGTATAGACGAGAAAACGCCGCCGACATTTCTGTTTGGAACAAGAGACGATACGGTAACACCACCGAAACATATTCTGGCGTTTGCACAATACCTGGAGCAGAAAAATGTGGAATTTGAAGTTCATATTTTCAGAAAAGGTGAACATGGATTTTCACTCGCAAAACCATTAACCAGTGCGGGAGATAAAAACAGGGTAAATTCGGATGTGGCACAATGGTTTCAACTGAGTGTGAGATGGTTGAAGGAAATGTTGGGTGAGTTTACAGTATATGGTGTCAATGACGGAAGAGATGGTAAGTATAGTATAGACACAAGAATATGCGAGTTGCTGAAAACACCGGAAACAAAAGCAATCGTATTGACATACTTGCCAATGTTAGATGAAGAACTTCCGGTATTTGTAAGAGATTGGTTAACGCCTAGAAAATTAAATAAAAACCAGAAACTTTTATCGCAGGATAAATTAGAAGAACTAGATAAGAGATTGTTAGAATTATAGTTTTCCACAGAATTGCCAACAAAAATAATTATGAAAGAAGCCCATGGTTTGAGCCATGAGCTTCTTTTAATAAAAAATATTATGTCTCGTCAGCCTCTTTCACAGGAATCTCGACCGGCTTATTTAAAATCTCCATAAATTCTTCGCCGGTAATCGTTTCATGTTCATACAGATACTGAGCCAGTTCATGTAATTTACCAACATTATCTTCAAGTATTTTATAAGCTTTTGAATGTTGCAATTTTACAAGATCGCGGACTTTTTTGTCAATTTCGGTTTGCGTTTCGAGTGAACAAGTCATAGAACTGTCACCACCGAGATATTGGTTGGTCATAGTTTCCATTGCAACCATATCGAATTCTTCATTCATACCATAACGGGTAATCATTGCTTTGGCAAGTTTCGTGGCCTGTTCAATATCGTTGGAAGCACCCGTTGTGATTTGATGGAAAATCAGTTCTTCGGCAGCTCGTCCGCCGGTAAATGTTGCAATTTTATTTTCTAACTCTTCCTTTGTCATGAGGAAATGCTCTCCGTCTTCAACCTGCATCGTATATCCAAGGGCACCGGAAGTTCTTGGAATAATGGTGATTTTGTGTACCGGAGCAGATTCTGTCTGTTTCGCGGCGACAAGTGCGTGACCGACCTCATGATAAGATACAACGAGTTTTTCTTTATTGGAGAGAACCCGGTTTTTCTTTTGATATCCGGCAATTACAACTTCAATACTTTCTTCCATATCTGCCTGCGTGACGAACTTACGATTGTCACGGACAGCACGAAGGGCGGCTTCATTTACAATATTAGCAAGTTCAGCACCGGAGGCGCCGGCAGCAGCTTTGGCAACAGCAGCATAATCGACGTTATCTCCAACACGAATTTTCTTGGCATGTACTTTTAAAATATCAATACGTCCCTGCAAATCTGGAAGTTCGACCGGAATACGACGGTCAAAACGTCCTGGACGAAGGAGTGCAGGGTCGAGAGAATCTGGTTGGTTTGTTGCGGCAAGAATAACAACTCCCTTAGAGCCGTCGAATCCATCCATCTCAGTAAGCAACTGATTTAAAGTCTGCTCACGTTCATCGTTTCCAGACATTTGTCCGTTACGTTTCTTTCCAATCGCATCAATCTCATCGATAAATACAATACAAGGAGCTTTCTCATTTGCCTGTTTGAACAGGTCACGCACCTTGGCAGCTCCCATACCAACAAACATCTCAACAAATTCAGAACCTGAAATAGAGAAGAACGGAACATTGGCTTCACCGGCAACTGCTTTGGCAAGTAATGTTTTACCGGTTCCAGGAGGGCCTACTAACAGCGCACCTTTTGGCATAGAGGCACCTATCTCACGATATTTTTCCGGGGTGTGTAAATAATCTACTAATTCAGATAAAAGCTCTTTTGCTTCGTCTTCACCGGCAACATCAGAAAATTTAATACCACTGGAAGATTTGACATATACTTTTGCATTACTCTTTCCTCCCATACCAAATTGCATGGAATTCATTCCGCCACCCATCTTAGACAGCATTTTTTTGGACAGCCATTGGCCAAGTGCAATCATGATCAACATTGGAAGAAAGCAGGCCATTAAAAAACTAATAATTGGAGATGTCGGCTCAATGATTTCGGATGAAAATTTAGCACCAGATTCGTGAAGCCGGGTTACGAGATCTGGATCTTCAATGATCCCGGTTTTATATACTGTATCGCCTGATTTATCTGTAAATATGATTTGATTTGATTCGATGTTTACAGAATCGATTTGTTTTTCATCAATCATTGTCATAAATGTGCCGTAATCTACTTCCTTGACCTGACGTTGTTCCAGCGCAGGAAGGAGAAGAAAGTTTATACAAAGAATGGCGACAAGTACAATAATATAATAAAAAATCATAGGTCGTTTTGGTGATTTTACTTCTTGCATAATATGTTTTCAATCCTTTCATCTTTAGTAAAAGATAGTGTAGTACGAAATGTTAAGGAATTCAAGCGAAAAAGTCTGAAAAAACTAAGGAAATCATGAAATTTTTATAAAATGGAAAGACGAAAAAAATCTGTGTAGAAAATCTGCCGTCTGCTTTATACTGCATTTTTGTAAGCTCTCGTGTTATAATAAAGGGCAAAGTGATGATTGAGAGAAAATAGAAGAAATATAGAGTATATAAGATTCTTTGGACAATCATCCAGATAAGTACGAACAGATAAGGAGATTCTATGCAGTTACGTTTTGAAATTCCAGACAAATTCTGGGGGCTGTTCCGGTCGGTTAACCGGGAGGCTTATATGGAGGCGTTATTGAATATCAATGAAGAATATCAATACAGTAATTATTTCTTAACACGGGAAGTTTGTATTCAAGTGTTAAGTGATATGTATATAAAGAAACATTTTCAGTTAAAACAGGAAGAGGATGAAACAGAGTTCGATTTATTGGAGACACCGGCGAGCAGAACATTGAAATGGCTGCTTCGGACAGGATGGCTTAAAAAACTAGAAGACTATAATACGCTTGCAACCAATATTGTAATTCCGGATTATGCGGCGATTTTTATTGATGCATTTGAACGTTTGGGCTCAGAAGATATGGAAGAGACTGAGATTTATATTCAGAATGTATATGCGACACTATTTTCTTTCCAAAATGATTCCAGAGTAAACTTAAGTATGCTGCGGACTGCATTGGTTAATACAAGAAGATTGAATAAAGCACTGCAGGATATGCTTCATAATATGGATAAATTTTTTGGACGATTATTGGATCAGCAATCTTACCATGATCTGTTAAAAGAACATTTGGAAGGTTATGTAGAAGAAATCGTGCGTAAAAAATATCATATATTGAAGACATCTGATAACTTTTATATTTACAAGACGGATATTAAGAAATGTCTGCGTGACATGAGAGAAAATGAAGAGTGGATAGGGCTGGTCAGAGAGCGTTCTAAGGCAATGGGGGATACGAAGGATGACGTGGTAGACTTGTTGGATATGATTGAAAGAGGATTTGATGATATTGAACATCGGATTTCAAACATGGATAAGGAGCATACCAAGTATGTAAGAGCGACGGTTACAAGATTGAATTATCTGCTCAGCGGAGAAACAGATACGAAAGGTTTGGTTGTTCAATTGCTTAATCAGATGTCTGCAGCTGTGACAGAAGAACAGAATACACAGGTGGAAAATCGTGGAAATGGTTATTCTTATGAGGAAATGCTGCAGCTTACCGGGGAGCGGATGAATATGTCTCTATTGGAAATGTTGTCGGAGAAATCTTTGTATAAACGGAGAAAGCCAAGGGAAGATTTCATTAGTCAGATGGCAGAGGATGAGACGATAGAGGACTTGAACAGAGAAGATGTATTGAAACTGAACAGAATTTTGCAAAGATACAGCAAGCAGGAAATCGAAGCTTTTATTGAGGAACATATGAAGGATGATGTTATGGATGTAGAGAAATTGAAAATAGCAGATGAAGAGTCCTTCGAGAAACTGATATTGGCATATGACTATAGCACAAGAAGAAACAGCAAATATATTGTGCTTGAAGAGGATACGCCACAGATTGAAAATGGATGTTATAAGTATCCGGCTTTAAAATTTGTGCGAAGAGGAATATAAGAGGAAAAACAAATGATAGAATACTACGAACAATTGCTGCAGGAAGAGCAGGAAGCGATTACCGAAATAATCCAGACGCTTTTTCGTCAGACATTTATATTAGAACAAAAATTTGACCGCCGGGCAGGTCGACTGCAGTATGAAAAAGATTATCGCGTATGTACGCGACATTTCGAATTTCTAAAAGCATACTTTGCGATATCAGGAATTCAGTTATGTGAAAATGTGCACATGGGAATTATTTATATCCAAGGCGAAACGCTGTGGGGAGAGAAATTACCGAAGCTGGCAACAATTTATTTACTATTATTGAAATTAATCTATGATGAGCAAATGGCAACGGTTTCATCAAGCAGCCATATTGTTACGACACTTGGGGCAATTAATGGAAAAGCAGGAGAGTTCCGGGTTTTGAAAGGACTGCCATCTCCGACGGAGATGAAACGTACAATAGCAATGCTGAAAAAATATCAGATTGTTGAACCATTGGATTCATTGGAAGAATTAAATGAAGCTACCAGGGTGGTAATTTATCCAAGCATTCATGCGGTATTGCTCGGGGATGATATCCGGGAACTGCTGACAACATTTGAGGAAGCAAAGGAACTGAAATCCCAGCAAAGCGTTTTTCATAAAGAGGTAGAGAGTGAGGAGGAACATCGTGGAGAAACAACAGCCATTTGAGGCCCTTTCAAAAATATGCCTGAATAACTGGCATTATATAGATAGAAAAATATTGACACTTAGTGAGGGAATCAATTTTTTTACAGGACATTCCGGAAGTGGAAAATCAACGGTGTTGGATGCGATGCAGATAGTGCTTTATGCAGATACGGATGGTCGTCGGTTTTTCAATAAAGCAGCGGCGGATGATTCCGACCGCTCACTCATCGAATATCTTCGTGGAATGGTCAATATCAGTGAGAATAATGAATCACAGTATTTGAGAAATAAAAATTTTTCCAGTACTATTGTTTTGGAGTTTGAACGTACAGATACAAAAGATAAACAATGTGTCGGAGTTGTATTTGATGTAGAGACAGCAACAAATGAGATTAGCCGTCAGTTCTTCTGGCATACAGGCGGACTTCTGGAAAATCAATATCGTGCGGAAAAACGGTGTCTTACAACGGTAGAGATGAAAGAATATTTAAGCAGAACATTTACCAAAGAGCAGTATTATTGCGGCTCAAGTAATGAACGATTCCGTCGACAGCTGTATGATGTATATCTTGGCGGGTTGGATATTGAAAAATTTCCTCGACTGTTTAAACGTGCAATTCCATTTAAAATGAATATCAAATTAGAAGATTTTGTGAAAGAATACATTTGTATGGAGCAGGATATTCATATAGAAGATCTTCAGGAAAGCGTTATGCAATATGGACGTATGCAAAGCAAGATTGCGGAGACAATGAAAGAAATCCGTTATCTGACGGACATTCGGGAAGCGTATCAGTCTTATGAAGAAAAACAGCAGGCGGCCGAGAGTTGTGATTATCAGATTGAACGTTTGGAATTGCTACAACTGCAACGGAAAAGTAAAGAGCTGCGGGAACGGATTATAGACCGGACAGAGGGAATCAAACAGCAACAGACACAACAGGAAAAATTGAATAAGGAGCTGAAAGAACTTCAAAAGGATTATGAGGATATTCTATATCATATTGCAAAAAGCGGATACGATTCGTTGCAGATGGAGCTTGGCAATTTAAATGAAGTATTGGAACGGCTGGAAAACAGTAAGGCAAGAATACAAAAGTTGTCTAAGAAATTGAATTTGTGGAAAGATAAAGAGGTTACTCCAAATCAGACAATCTGGGATATTGAGAAGTTTGAAAAAGGAACAATTACAGAGGGGGAACTGGAACGTCTGCAAAAAAGCCTTTTGGAAATCCGGGACAGTCTGGAAACAGAGCGCACTGATACAGTGACAACATTAAATCGTGTTAAAAAAGAAGAAAAAGAGATAAAAGAAGAATTAAGAGAATTAAAGCAGGGCAAGAAAGCATATCCACGCGAGCTGGAAGAAGCACGTTTTGAATTGCGTAATCGTCTGCATGAGCGTGTTGGAAAACTGGTAAATGTACAGATTCTTGCAGACCTTCTGGATGTGAAGGATGAGCGTTGGCACAATGCGGTGGAAGGATATCTTGGGAATAATAAGCTTTTATTGATCGTGGAACCGAAGTATGCAAAAGATGCAATGGAAATTTATCGGGAGATGGATAAGAGAAAATTCTTTAGAGCAGCAGTGCTGGACACAGAGCGTGTCAATGCAGAAGAATTTGCAGTGCAAAAAGGAGCCTTGGCGGAGGAAGTAGAGGCAAAAGAAAGTTATGTGCAGGCTTATATCCGATTTGTGTTGGGAAATGTTAAGAAATGCGAATCGATTGAAGAATTACGTGACTGTAAAATCGGTATTACATCGGATTGCGTGCTTTATAAAGGCTTCCGTATGCAGCATATCAACCCGGATAACTATACAAGACGAGCTTATATCGGTGAGACAAGTATGCGTAAACGTATTCTGCAGCTGGAAAGAAAACAGGGTGAGCTGCAGAACGAACGCCTTCCGTTACAAGAGATGCTGGAAGAAATCAAGCGCATTTTAGAATTTGAAATGTTGTTGCAGCCTACGGCGGATTATATGCAGTGGCAGAATGAAGCTGGTCAGATTTCAGAAAAAGAGAAACGAAAAGCACATGTCATTGAGCAGATGAAAAAGCTGCGCGAAGAGTCTGTAGATATGTTGGAGAAACAGAAGTTAGATATTATGCGCCGACAGGAAGAAAAAAAGGAGTCTATAGATTCGGTGAAAAAAGCAATCTGGCAGAATGAGCAGGATATAGAAAAGTTTAATAATATGATTATTACAACAGAAACTGAATGGCTGGAACGAGAAAAAATGTTGGCAGAAGAGAACAAACGGCGTTCAGAAGAACGAACACAGATGCTGGAAAGTCAATTCAAACAATATCTTGAGAAAACAAAGTCGCTTAATTATGATTATATGAAACGACAAAAACAGATGGAACAAGACCCGTTGAAAGATCAGATGGATCGTTTTTATCAGAAGCTGGTCGATGTTCGAAGTGTGTATAACCAGCAATATCCAAATCGCTCATTCTCAACTAGTGTGAAGGATAATAAGATGTACGATAAACTGTTGGATAGTCTTACTTGTGAGGACTTGGAGCGATATCGGGCATCTGCACAGGAACAGGCAAAATCAGCGGTAGAACATTTCAAAGATGATTTTATTTTCAAAATCCGAAGCGCTATCCGCGAGGCTTATCAGCGAAGAGATGAGCTCAATCGTATCATCAGCCGTTTGGACTTTGGTAAGGATAAATACCAGTTTGTAATCACAAAAAACAAAGGTGCGGATGGAAAATATTACAAGATGTTCATGGATGATGCACTTCAGATTGATCCGCATCAGTTAAGCGGTTCAATGGACAATCAGATGAACATGTTTACGATGGAACATGAAGAAGAATACGGAGAAATGATGAATGAGTTGATCCATATCTTTATACCACCGGAAAATGCAACGAAAGAAGAGCAGGATGAAGCGAGAAAGAACATGGAAAAATATGCGGATTACAGAACGTATCTTTCTTTCGATATGCAGCAGATTGTTCATGGTGAAAAAGATATGAAGATCGGGCTGAGTAAGATGATTAAGAAAAATTCCGGAGGAGAAGGACAGAATCCGTTGTATGTGGCACTTTTGGCAAGTTTTGCGCAGGTGTATCGAGTGAATCTGTCGCCTAAATTGCGTCGTAATCCAACATTGCGCCTTGTTGTGTTGGATGAGGCATTTTCTAAAATGGATGCGGAAAAAGTAGCAAGCTGTATCTCTTTGATCAGAGGACTTGGATTCCAGGCGATTATCAGTGCAACAAACGATAAGATTCAGAACTATCTGGAAAATGTAGACAAGACTTTTGTATATGCCAATCCGAATAAGAAACATATTTCCATTCAGGAGTTTGAGAAAACGGAGTTTGGACAGTTGACGGAAGAGGCGTAAGATATATCAGATGTGAGATGACTCCCACCTCTGTAGGTGGCGAGTAACAAATCAGT